>Ga0137373_10000471_pt1 | contig 39136 bp, 35 predicted proteins | sample SagtaG_5_FD_104912 | JGI IMG/M metagenome (GOLD analysis project Ga0137373, IMG submission 104912) | Vadose zone soil microbial communities from Sagehorn Ranch, Mendocino, California, USA - Sage1_R_80_16 metaG | ecosystem: Environmental > Terrestrial > Soil > Vadose zone | place: USA... | reverse complement strand
TTACAGCGAGCCAATAATCTTTCGATACTGATCCTCGGTAAACGCCTTGAGCGTTTCTGTCTGCACGTTTCCCTGAGATCCAAGTGAAAGCAGCGCCCGCGCTACGCTCTCATCATCGGGCCCTTCGATCACGCAGACCAGGTCATAACGACCCATAGTCAGGTAGGTGTCTTTAATTTCCACTCCGAGTTTCTTGAAAGCTTTGCGCCCGGCGTCGAGACGCTTAGGGCTGTCTTTAATCTTGCCAGCACCTTGTTGTGTCCATTTCAGAAAAGTTATGTAGGTTGCCATTTGTATCCTCCTCAATTTTGATTCAAGAAAAACTCAACAGTAAGTACGACCTCGCTGGTAGCGCGTGGTGCTCACAATCACTCTTGTCGCGGCTCATGAAGTTAGTACCACCGTACGGCAGAAGCTGTGAAAGAAGCTCATTTCCTCTTAAGAATAATAGCCACAGATTACCGCCGATAACACGGATCAGAAAACCTACGAATGAAACACTCCCTTACGATCTCTACCCCAGGGCTAACTTCTTGATGAAAGCGCAATCTCTCTACGGCTATGTCATTTCATTCGAAATGGTTAACGCGTTTCCCCCGTTGGGGGTGAGATGTTTATAGCTCGTGAGTACCTCCCGCTCGGGCGCCGTTCGGAGGAGCGGAAGTCAAGTGGACAGATACCAATCTAGATTCGTTCCGCTCCTCCGAACGGCGCCTGGTATTTTGGGATGTTGGATCTATAAACATCTCACCCCTAACGGGGTGAAACCCGTTTAAAAACTTTTCCCACGAATGAGAAATTAGAACTTCTTTCCCCGCAGACCCCACCCAGTGCTTTTATCTCGGCGCGGGTATTGGACGTGGCCCAAGACCAAACGCTTCGGGGTTGGGCAAAATCGAAGTTGTCTCGTAGTCACGCAAAGCGTCCTCGAGTGCACGACTTTTGTTGAGCCAGATCGCTATAGCTTGATCATAGCGAGCGAGCACACTCTCGAGCCAGTAGGGTCGATTCTCTGCCAGCCATTGAGTGCGATACATTTCCCGCAGCGTCGCCAATTCCTCAGCCATCTCGCGCAGCGAGTTATAGATCGCTCCCGCGTAGCGTCTCAAGCGACGCGCTTTCGTTCTGTCGCCGAGGTTCAGGTAGGCGTCCCAGTAATCGCGGCTAAATTTGTCAGCGACCTGAATGCGCCGGCCCAGGTGATCAAATCGCTCTGCAGCCAGTCGCATCGCGGGAATCATGGAACGATTGCGGTGCGCTCCCTGCTGGTTGCGAATCAGCGCCTCGTTCGCATTTTCAACCAGCAAACGCATCTGCTGCGTCTTTTCAAGCAGCCGAAGCACCTGATTGTGGAAGTTTGTCGTGAAAGGATCACGCCAGAAAAGCTCGTCGCTGGGACCTGTCCCAAGCACCGTGTTTACGCTGCCCAGAGCTCGAATAACTTTCACAAACTGGTCGCCATCGTTGCGAAAAAATGCCCAATCGAAACTGCGGTCAAACGAGTCAATAACGACCGGCGTGTCCTGCCACGACGCAGCGGCGCCCAGCACAATTCCATACCATCCCATTTCAAATAGAGACTCGCCGTCATCATCCCAACTGGTATTCATCATTCCTATCGCGCCGGCTGCCTGGCCGTCTCTCACAAAGTTCGTGATGTTTTTTGAAGAGGCTTCGACATTGGGGAAGATCTGATTCCAGCTCCATATTCCCGGACAAACGAACTGATCGAGTCCCGCGTCCTTGAAGGGCTTGAGGCGCAACTCATAACTATCCCTGGGCACATAATCCCAATTCATGACGATCATGTCACGGGGAACGTTTCCGATTAACTCCGGATGATTCAAGGCAATGTCGCCCCAGAACATCAGACGCCGGTTGTAAGGCTTAAGGATCTCGCGCACGCGACCCAGGTGCTCAAAGTAAATTGCGCCAACACCACGCGAACGTGCCGCCTCGCGGCTCTGGCCCTCACCGAGTTCGAATGTCTCGTCTGCGCCGATGTGAAAAAACCTTCCGGGAAAGAGGTCGTTCAATTCTCGATACCAATCTGCGACCAGCTTGTAACTTCCTTCTTGTTCGGGCGACAACACGTCACCGTAAGGTGTCTCTGCCAACTCGTTATACTTCTCCAGCTTCAAAGCCTTATGCAGGTGGCCGAACGTTTGTTGTTCAGGAACCAACTCGATGTGGTAGCGCTTAGCGTACGCTGCTAAGTCGCGTATCTCATCCGGCGTGAGCGAGCCGCCGGCGGGACCAATTAACGGATGCTCGCTGCTCGAGAACGTATGCTCCATATAAAACGAATGCATGTTCAGCTTGAACGAAGCAAAAGTACGCAACTGCCGTTTTATATAGTCGGAGGTAGGAACTGGTCCTCGGCTTATGTCGTCAGACACAGCACGCCAGCGCATAGCCGGCCAATCGACAATCTTAATACCGGGAATAAACGCGTCAGCACTATCACCTCGAACAAGTTGTTTGAGAGTTTGCAGCCCATAGAACACTCCCGCCGGCGAGGCTCCGGCCACAACGGCGTCACTGGATGTGACGACCAGGACATACCCCTCTTCATCCAGCTTGGTCGGCATGCTTACTTCCGTCCTTTTCAGAGCTGTCTGAATCGACGATAGTTCGATGTTGCCAATCAGAATCGAGTGACGCCGCGTCCGACCCACAGGAATTGCCAGGCCAGTAGTCTTCCTCAGGTCCTCAACAAAATCCTGCACCGCAAATCGATCGTCGTCGGACCGCGGATCAGCAAGTACCATCCGAGTATCACGAGTCAATTGAAAACGATCGGACGTAACAGTCAACTGTCTCGGTTGTGGAATCACGCGAACATCTACTGGTCCCAGTGTCTTTTGTCCAGAAATGCCAGCGTTATTAACACTCAGGAAAAACAATAGAAGTATCAGACGACCAATGGTGGTTCGTGTTAAAGTTGGCATTCGCGAATACGGAAGAGTTGATTGCGGGACGGAAATGGCTGTTAAGAACGAATGAGTATTTAACCGAAATCCGCCTCGAATACAACCGACCATCCTTTGGAGTGCGGCGGCCCGGTGCCGCTTTGGCCCACGTTTCGCGTGCTTTCTTAGTGTGAAATCGCTTTGCAGCCAAAGCAGTTTGATTCGCAATTGAGTGCAAGCAGAACCGAGCATCCTTTGGAGTGCGGCGGCCCGGCGCCGCTTTGGCCTATGTTTCGCGTCGTCTTCTTAGGAGAACCGGCCAAAGCGGCGCCGGGCCGCCGCACTCCAAAGGAGGTAAGAGTTTGTCCTTGATGCTTCAAGAGATCGCGGAACAGCCCGAGGCCCTCGCTCGGACCATCCACGAAGAGCGAGCGCGGATCGCCCGTTTGGGAAAGTTCCTTAAGGAGCGCGATATCGATCTCATCGTACTCGTCGCGCGCGGTAGTTCCGATAATGCTGCTCTCTTCGGGCGTTATTTGCTCGAGATAACCACCTCTATCCCGGTCTCGCTTTCGGCTCCGTCGGTTCATACCCTCTACAAAGCGCAGCTAAAACTAAGACACGCGTTGGTGATTGGCGTATCGCAATCGGGTGAGGGCGAAGACATCAACCGAGTATTGGAGAACGCGCGCGCCTGTGGAGCTTATACGGTTGGCATTACCAATGAACCAAACTCTTCGATGACCGGTCTGGTGGACGAGACTTTTTTGATGCATGGCGGCAGAGAGCGATCAGTGGCCGCGACGAAAACATTTACCGGGCAGATGATGCTCTTTTACATGCTCGCGGCGGAACTCGCCGTTGAGTCGCGCAACTTTTCTTACGATGCTATTCCCGACTTTACCGCGCGCGCACTGGAGCAGAGACCCGCCATTCTCGAACTGGTCCAGCGCTATGTGTTCATGGAGAACTGCGTAGTGGTCGGTCGCGGTCTGGCGTACGCTAACGCCTACGAGCTGGCTTTAAAGTTGATGGAGACTTGCTATGTAGTTGCCGAACGCTTTTCTTCAGCCGATTTTCTGCATGGACCATTGGCCATGGTTGAGCGGCACTTTCCAGTGTTTCTCTTCGCCCCGCCCGGGGTAATGTTGCCGGGAGTAAAAGATCTGATCGAGCGTCTGCGCGAGTTGCGTGCGGACACACTCGCAATCACAAGCGATCTCGACGCAGCCGGCGCTTGCACGCGATCAATAATAATGCCCCGTGAAATCGATGAATTTCTGGCGCCGATTCCTTACATGATTCCCGGCCAGCTCTTCGCGGCCCTTCTCGCCGAAGCAAAGGGACTGGATCCTGATGCGCCGCGTTCATTGTCAAAAGTCACCAGAACGCTTTAGTGAAACGGAAAGGTAGCCGCGGATAAGCGAATTTAGAATTTAGAATTTAGAATTTAGAATTAATTTGGAATATAGAATCTTCGGACCGGAACGGCTGACTGTTGTCGCAGGCATGCGTTACTCAGTCCGTCAGCAAACTCTAAAGTCAGTTCAAAGCTCGCAGCGAGGTATTACAAACCTTCTCGATGATCTGCGTATTCCGCCTGCTCTTGTCGGCATCGTTTCCATCATTCTGGATAAGCCACTGACCGTTTGGGGAACGGATCAAGTGACCGAGTTCATGCAAAAGGCTCAGCGCCCGCGCTGGCCGGGTTGCCGGCAAGAAGGAACCAATATTCGGAACGTGATGTTCTGGTGAAGCGCTGATTCGTTGATAAAAAGCACCGTTCGTGTTGAGCAGATTTTTTTTCAAATAAGCGGAAAGACGCTCCTGACGTGATATTGAATACATAAATACTCTTACCTTTCATCGAGAACGCAACGTATTCAGACATGCGTGCCTTCTTAAGCTTGGTGAAGAATTCATTCAGAACCGTAATCGCTATAGCTGGCCCGCCGTAAAATTCACTGCACGTATTGGGCTGTCTGAGTACGTTGAAAGTATCTGCGTAAGCCTTCTGTAAAGCCGAATCTGCAGAGTTGGTTGGGAGTGGAGTGGGCAAAGCGATGGCAACTACCGAAATTGGCTGAGGCAATTCTGCATTTTCGGATTGGGCCGCGGCCCGCAGCTGTATGGCGAACAAGAGAATTAGAAACAATAGTAAGCACAACATTTTCTTTACCCTCCAGTTACATTCGTCGCGTAAGACGCTGAACGACCTCTATTCAAGTCGAACTCGGGGTTTAGTTATAGGAAGGCTCTAGCGCGCTTGTACGTGATTAGCGGTTACTTTGAAGTTCTGAATTCGAGAGGGGATACGCCGAGATGTTTCTTGAGGGTGTGAGTGAAGTGGCTTTGATCGTAGAAACCCGCGGCGGCGGCGATCTCAGCAATTGAGTCCTCGGTTGTTGCCAGTTGAGTCGCAGCCCAGTCCAGCCTCAGTCTGCGTATGTATTCTCCCACAGTAGTTCCATAGTGTTTCTTAAAAGATCGCGCCAGATGGGTGGGATGAGCACCAACAGCCTTCGCAATCTCCATCAAAGTCAGGGACTCCGCAAAACGCGCGTGACAAAGGTCTCTGGCACTCTTGAGCCACTCAGGCGCACGCACTGGTGGGGCAAAAAACGATCGCGAAGCGTTACCAAGCAGTTCCAACATCAAACCCTCAATTACGATTCGCGCAGCACTGTCTTTGATCTTGGATTCTTGATAGATCCGCTGGGCAAGCGCCGGCAGCAGTCCCCCCGACAGATAAGTCGGCTGGGCAAAAACCCGCGAGAAATCGCTACATGGGCATTTGAGTGCCAACGTAACCTCAATGTTTAGTAAGCGCACGGGCCGGCTGCCATTGTGGTCGGAATGCCTTTCCTCCGCCGGTCGGATAATGAGGCTTCCCTTCTTTACCTCATGTGTGAGATTAGCGAGCGTCTCTGTAGATTCACCGGCGAGTCCAAGGACCAATGTGGGTGCTTTATGCGAGTGGGCGGGAATGATTGAACCGGGCTGGTAAAGTGACTCCGTCAGAACAAAATCCGACAGCTGGAGCTTTCTTAGTTGTCGTCCCAGCGGCGGAGTGTAAGGAAGACTCAGGTCTTTTCGTGGTCTGCGACTCGGAGTCCGTGAGGGGCAGCCGGTCATTCCAGGATTTCGTTGAGCTATCCATTTTAACGGGAAAAACTAATTTCAGATTGCTCAGATGATACGTTTTTTTCCTCACCGTGGTTCGCGGCGCTAAACGATTACCAGGTTGAACAACCACGGGAATGTGGCTTGCTACCTATCGAGAGGGGTTTCGACAAGAGGACGGGACAGAGCTCAAAGCGACAACAGGAGTTTGGTGAGAACGCAAAAACTCAACAACGTCTGGAGAAAACTTTCAAGTGGATAGATTCATGAAAGGATTGGAAGGCACTTTTGTAGTCCTTGCATTTATGGCTGGCGCGGCTTTCCTCTTAAAGATGTGTTACCTGTCACTTCTCTTCAACACAATCTTTGCGCTGATTTTCCTCATCATCTTTTATTTCTATATTCGAGTGAGACATGAAATGAGACTCCCGCTCAGGTTATTATTTTTCGTCTTCATGGCGCTGCAGATTGATGCCGTGGGTAACTACTTCCGCATGTACGGACGACAATTTGGACCAATGCAGTATGATGAGTTTTCACATCTAACAGTCCAAATTCTGGTGACCCCATTGATAGTCTGGCTTGTGAGCAAGGTGTTGGAACATCGGGGTTATGATCTACCGGCCGGTCTAACGTGTTTCTTTGCAGGCACCACTATCTTCAGTCTCTCCGCATTCTACGAAATCATCGAACTCTGGGACGAAGTCTACTTTCATGGCCAGCGAATCTGGAGCATGCATGACACCGCCACAGATTTGCAGTGGGACCTGTTGGGAGTTCTTATTCGCTGCCTGCTTGCGAGTGTAGCGGTGAGAGCCAGGAGAATCGTTCGCCAGCCGGCCTACGCCAGGTTAACGAGGCAAACATAAACATCTTGCGATAGAGACAGTGCGAGTAGATCACGCTTGCCATGGCTCGATGAAGTCATCAGTACCCCCGCGCGCTAGAGACTTAAACTCTTTCACTCCAGGAGGAGTGAGATGTTAATAGCCTGAGTTGAAATGCCCGAACCAACGGCGTTCGGAGGAGCGGAATGCAACTAGACCTTCAGCACGCGAGAACAGTCCGCTCCTCCGAACGCCGGCGGAGTGGCTTTGTTCCTCGAGCTATAAACATACCACCCCTAACGGGGTGAAACCCCGTTAAAGCTTTTTTTCACAGCTTCGGCAGTGGCTGGGAGTTCTGAGTTTTCACAAGAGTCTCGATTCATCGTGTGTTCGTGGACAGGGTTTCTTCAAGGGCTTCCGCGCAGCAGGATAGCAAGGTTTTCAATGCACTCGCGCACCTCTCTGCGTTAACATGACGCTCGCTCCACAAACAGTTTGCGTTGCGACCAAAGGAGTTTGAATCATGAAAGTACTTATCCTGCTGCTTTCATCAATGCTGCTTACCGGCCTTGCCCTCTCACAGCGGAAGAACGCTACGTTTACCGCAGTCAGAGTTGTTGATCTCTCCTACGCATTTGATTCGGACACTGTCTACTGGCCCACGGCTGAATCGTTCAAGCTCGAAAAGGATTTTGAGGGTGTGACCGAGAAAGGCTACTACTATTCTGCGTACAAATATGCGGCCGCGGAGCACGGCGGGACTCACATCGATGCGCCTGTTCATTTTGCCAGGGGTCGAAATTCGGTGGACCAGATCCCACTGGAACAACTAATGGGCACAGCCATAGTGATTGACACTACTAAAAGCTGTGCGGGCAATCCCGACTATCGGGTTACGTCAGCGGATTTTGAGAATTGGGAACGGATGAACGGCAGGATTCCCGCCGGTGCAATCGTCCTCCTCCGCACTGGCTTTGGGAAATACTATCCCGACCGAAAGAAATATATGGGCACCGATGAGCGTGGCGCCGCCGCGGTTTCCAAACTTCATTTTCCGGGGTTGCATCCTGATGCCGCTCGCTGGCTCACGCAAAACCGCTCGATTAAAGCAATAGGACTCGATACGCCCAGCATCGACTACGGGCAATCGACGCTTTTCGAAAGTCATCGTACGCTGTTTGATAAGAACATACCGGCATTCGAAAACGTCGCTAATCTCGACCAACTTCCACTCAAAGGTTTCTCAGTTATTGCTTTGCCGATGAAGATCAAGGGCGGCAGCGGAGGGCCCTTGCGAATCGTTGCCACGCTGAACTAGTGAACATTGATTGGTTTCCCATTCGGTTATCATTTACCGTGGCTACTGCAGCAACCTTGGTCGCGCTGTTAGCCGGTTCAGCGCTCGCCTGGCTACTGGCCAGGAAGAGTTTTCCCGGACGCAATGTCATTGATGCCCTGGTCACCTTACCGCTCGTCTTGCCTCCCACCGTAATGGGTTACTACCTCCTGGTGTTGCTGGGGAGCCGGTCGGCATTCGGGGCCTTTATCTACAATCGGTTCGGGATACGCCTGACTTTTACTGTCACCTCAGCGATCATCGCAGCAACCATCCATGCGTTGCCTCTCGTGACCAAGAGTTTACGCGCCGCGTTTGAGGCAGTCGATACTGAGTTGGAAGCAGCGGCGCGCACTCTCGGGCTAAACAGCCGTCTGATCTTCTTTCGGGTGACTTTGCCGCTAGCCTCTCGTGGCGTTCTGGCTGCGACAGCACTAGCGTTCGCCCGCGCGCTTGGCGATTTTGGCGTGACGATCATGATTGCAGGAAATATTCCCGGTAAGACGCAGACGGCTTCAGTAGCGATCTACGACGCCGTCCAGGCGGGACGCGATAATGACGCGTTTACACTTTCGGTGATTGTTTCGGTGATCGCCGCGGTGATGCTCTACTTGATAAACCGCTTCGGCGGCCGGGGCAGATTCTAGTGAGTGGCACAGCCTTTAGCGTTGGTAACGCATTCGTCGCAGTTCGTGCCATGTGAAGAGATCAGACGAAAGCGTACGAAGTATTTCACCCCGTTAGGAGGACGAGCCAAACGCTTTGTTCCAGATCTATAAAGGCAATTCATCCTCCCGTCAGGGGATGAAATGTTTACAGAGCAGGGACATGCCAACTGCTCTTCACCCCGTTAGGGGGTGAAATGTTTATAGTACCGTGGGTCCAGGCCACGCCGGCGCCGTTCGGAGGAGTGGAATAAATGTACCGACATACAGCGCTCGTTCAATTCCGCTCCTCCGAACGGCGCCTGGTCCTTTGTTACGTTTGCAGTCTATAAACATTTCACTCCTAACGGAGTGAAGTTTCACTCTGTTAGAAGTTAGGGTGTGTTCAAGTTTATCGGGTGAGGGCTGCCTCGCTAACGCCGTTACGGGTGAAATACCAGTGCTTACCATCTATCCAATTACGCCACGAAACTTCGCTTCGCTTGCAGCATAACCCGGGAAGACTGCTTTCAGATTCCCAGTGCCCAGATGCTTGCGGGCAATCTCGGCAAACACATCGCGGAAATCCGTAGTCAACGCCAGGTCACGTCCTTCGTATAGTTGATCATTCTTAAGACCGGGCCATGGACCAAATACTCTGCCGCCGCGCACCCCATTGCCTAACACAAACATGGCGTTGGCATGGCCGTGGTCAGTTCCACGATTGCCATTCTCGCGGGCTGTCCGACCAAACTCTGACATCGTCAGAATCACGACGTCGTCCATACGCTGCCCGAGGTCAGTTGCCAAAGCGGCGATTGCCGACCCGAATTGCTGCAAGAGATTTCCCAGTTGGCCGCGGGAATTCCCCTCGTTGACGTGCGTGTCCCAACCGCCAATGTCCGTGAAAGCAACTTCTAATCCGACACCTGCCTTGATCAGTTGAGCGATCTGCAAAAGTGAATTGCCGAAAGGTGTGCGTGGATATTGAGCCCCATTCTCCGGCTGATACTGGGCCGGATTCACTCGTTTCAAATAATTGACCGCTTCAAATGTTTCTCGCCCGGTGCCTCCGAGTTCATCAACTGCTCCGCCGTACATCGCCTCGAAACCACCCTGAAGGCTTGCCGATGAGCGTCCAGCGCGGATCGTAAAATCCGCGAGGTTCGACATTGCTATGGCCGGCGCGTGACCCTGCAACACGCGCGGCATCTGCTGCGTCAGCGAAACGGCACGGAACAGGGACCGCTCGGGATCGGACTTACTCTGCAGGTAACGATTCAACCAGCCGTCACCGGTCGACTTCACGCCGGGTGTCGCGGATTCCATATAGTCCTGTGCGTCAAAGTGTGAACGTGTGTTGTCGGGCGAGCCCGATGCGTGAATGATGGCCAGCCGTTTCGAGTCCCAAAAACTCTTGAAGGGTGCGAGCGAAGGGTGCAAGCCGAATAAGCCGTCGAGGTTTATGGCAGCTTCGGCGTTTCCAGCTTGTGGCTTAGGAATGGCGATTGATGGACGCAGGTCGTAATAAGCAGACTCGCCGTACGGTACGACCATGTTCAATCCATCCACAGCGCCACGCTGAAAAACAGCGATCAAGGTCTTGCGCCGCCCGCCGGTTATTCGATCGCGAACCTGGCCCATCAACGCTCGTTGCAAAAACGACGGCGCTGAAAGTGACATGCCGATACTTGCGAGGGCAATGCTGCCTGATTTCATAAAAACTCTTCGATTCATAATCAACCTCGGTAGCGCATGCTGTCTAGCTGGCGTTGGGTCAACCAACTGCAGCGCCAGTCACTTCAATGCCTACTCTGCATCTCAAGTAACGCAAACAACGTAACTTGCGTTTTGGGCAACGTACGCAAGCTAACAGCTTGCGTTACTGTCTTTGAAACTCCGGCGAGCCAAGGATCAAACCAACAATCTTTGTAACCGGGTCCGTGATGTTTGCCTCACGCGCTGGTTGCTGCTGACGCTGCCGCGGAGGCGCATTCATTTCTCCCACCGCCGGGATCTGAGCAGGCTGCGGTGGTGGAGCCGTTATCGTGATCGCCTGCTCATTCAACTGATTCAGCAGCGTCTCTTTTGTTCTTGGGGAAATGTCACCGGCTACAAGGACATTGACGAAACGCTCTATTACCTGCGCTCTGTCAGACGCCGAATCGCCGGCGAAACGTTTCAAGTCGACGCGAGTTCCGGGGATGCGATTGCTGGCCAGAGATAGGCCAAAGTTCAACCGTTCAAGCAGTGCGCCGGTATTCACCCAGGCCTCAGCGGTATCCGAATAACCGTTAGGCGTTTGAAATCCGTAAAGCGGTTGACCCATTCGGGCGATCCATTGATGTAACTGCGGTCCACCGTTGGTGTCAGCGCCCAGAGTTCGCACGGCACTTATGGCCAGCTCAAATGGCCGTTTGATCTTGGCGCGATATGCTTCCGGCGAGTTGAACTCGGGCGAGAAAAAGATCGTTCTCAGCATCTCTCGCAAATCGCCATCGCTCTTCTGATAAGTTGTCGTCACTTTGGCAACAAGAGACGGCGGCGGCGTGTCAGAAACGAAGTGGCGCACGAGCTTCGTCGCAATGAACTTTGCTGTCGAGGGATGGTGCGCAAGAATGTCGAGCACCATCAATCCATCTTTGATTCCGCCCCCCGCCGGAATCTTCTGTCCGAGCACCACCTTCTCACCATCGTCGTGCACCCGTTGATTAAAGAAAAAGCTCCCCGCGTTCTCGCGCGCTGCTTCGCCCATCATGGCGGCCGTCCCAACCCCCGCGCCGCGCGGCGCGAAGATGGTCCAACCGGTAAAGCAGCGGGCCACTTCCTGCACGTCCTTCTGCGTGTAGCCGCCATCGACGCCGAGCGTGTGCAGTTCCATCAGTTCTCGTGCGTAATTTTCATTGATGCCGCGCCGCTGCCGCTGAGGATTTGCCGCCGCCTTTGGCACGTTTGCGCCCGATTGTTGCTGACGCATATTTGGGTTGCGATCCATCAAACGATCACGACGCCCATTCAGCAACAGTCCCAACAACGGATCTCGCTGCGGCGGCCGTTGTCGAAGCGCCCCGACTCTTAGCCCAGACTGAGTGTTCGGGCTAACACTCTGAAAATTGTCCAGATAAAAAAGCATGGCGGGGCTCTTGGCCGTTGCGACTAACAGGTCTGAAAACTTGCCCAGCGCATTGGGTCGTATCGTATCGCGGTCATAAGCTGTAAGCAGCCACCGGTCCGCCCCCTTCGCGGCAAACACGTTAAAGTGGTTGGTCCAAAAATCGACCATCACTTCTTGAAGTTGGCGTTCGCTGTAAACGGCGCGAAGAATCCGCGATGCCTGTAATTCGCCGACTATCCGCTGCGGCAACTGCAAACCGTTTTTCGCGTAGTACTCGCGGAGCACCTCCCTGTATTTCTCGTTATCGAGAGGATTGACAGGATTGTTAGGTGCGTTTGTCGATTGTGTCGCGTTCGGCGAGGCATCTTGCTTTGGCATGGCACCTGGCAGCTCCATGACTTCGCCACTCTTCTGTACGTCCGGCGCCGGTGCTGCGTTAGCGTTTCCCTTAACACGATTCTCGCGCGCGGCAGCCAGGTCGGCCGGCAACTCACCACGTCTTTGGAGTTGCTGCAAAAGCTGATTGGGCTGCGGAAACTTTTCGTAGAGTTCGGCGGTGGTCATGTTCAGGGTTGCCAAGTTCTGCACCTTCGCCTCGGCCAAAGGATCGGCAATCTTTTCCGGACTCAATTGCTGATTGATATAGCTCTCGATGCCCATTTTTCTGACGCGTTCGACGTCTCCAGGTCGAGCGCCAAAGCCCAGGCGATTGAGCACATGGAGAATGCGCTGATCCTCCGAGAGCCGCGCTGTTACGGCCCTCTTCTTCTGCTGGGCACCTGCGCCCAATGCAAACGTGCTAGCCAGTAGAGCCAGTATGAGTGGAAGCGCAGCAAGGCGCTGGCCGCTGCCTCCACCGTTCCGCCGAACATGTTTAAACATTTTCATGACCACCCAATCTCGGAGTTTCCCTAATGAAGATCTGATCAATTCTACTTAGCCCATCACTTAGACGCCAGGAGTCGGTGAATGGTTGAAAAAAACAGAGAAAACACAGGAATTTAGAATTTGGGATTTAGAAGTTAGAAATGCGAATGCGCAAATATCAAGGCCAATAAACCGTGAGACAATGGACGAATCCAAAGCCACAATTTCAAATTCTAATTTCTAATTCCTAAATTCTAATTTCTAACGATCGGCAGGCGCTCTTCTACCAACTGGTCGGGGGTAACTCACAGGACTTCGGTTTCCGTCTTTGTCGATGGCGCGCACTCCAAAAAAGTAATTATCTTTAGACAATCCCGGAATGGTGTAGCTGGTGACGTTGCCCACTGAACGCGAATTCGTCCAAACGGGCGCCGTCGTGTCACGCCACACGACCTCGTAACCGGCAAGATCGGGTTCTTTATTCGCGTCCCACCTCAAGTCCGTGTCGTTGGTGAGGCGCGCCGTGAGAATGCTGACGTTTTTCGGTCGAGCGGGCGCTGATGCAAGGACGGAGAGTGAAGCCGCGTTGACGCGGGCCACGTTGGCTATGTATCCGAAATCAACAAACTCCGGCAGGTCGCCATACTGCACTCCTTTTTCAACCCGCACGTTCTGATGTTGGTGTTTATATTCTTCGTTCGGCTCCGTAAAGCGAACAGCTGCATAGCCACGTTCAAGAAACGGAATGTGATCGCCACCGCGTCCATATCGATCACGACGATAGATCATCGTCACGTCCATCGCGGGCACATACCGGAGGCCAATCTCGTGGATAAAACGCGCTAGCTGACGCGATGCGGAATCGTTTTCGCCACCGACACTCCGCCGCGTAGTTGCGTCCGCCTGTGTCTCGTTTGATGGTACACCCTCGGAGAAAACTCTGATGGTTCGTCGATCGCGCATGCCATTGCCGCCGAGCGTGTTGCCGACAATGTCATTAGTGAACATTGCATCGATGTCCCAGTTCTTCTGTTTGGCCTGTTCGGCAAAATACGTGGCACCGAGTAGTCCCTGCTCCTCACCGGGAACAGTCATGAAAATGATGGTAGCGTCAAAGTTGTATTTCGCCATCACGCGAGCCATCTCAAGCACGGCTGCCGTGCCCGACGCATCGTCGTTCGCGCCCGGGGCGTCGCATTTTGCATCCGTCGGGCTGGTACACATCGAATCATAGTGGCCGCTGACGACATAGAGCCGGTTCTCCGATTCAGGTTGAGTGCCCTTCAAGGTCGCAACGATGTTTGTGAGCATCGTGGGTTGGGGCACGCGTGCAGCCCGAGCTTGTTCAAACGTTTGCTTCTGAACCGTCATACGACCGCCGGATTGCTGAGCGGCTTTCTGAAATTCACCATACAACCAGTCACGCGCGGCTCCAATTCCACGATTGGGATTGTCTTGCTCAGAAAGTGTGTTTCGCGTACCGAATGAGACGAGTTTCCGAATCGTGCGCTCGATGTTGCGTGCATCGATCTCGCGCACGATCTCCATAATCTTTCCGTTACGAGTTGGAGCAGAGGCCGACGTAACTCTTCGCCGCTCGATCTTGGTTTGGCTTCTAACCACCGAAGCGCTAAATAAGAAACTGAAAAAGATAACACTGGCTATCTTGCGCGCCTCGGCTTTGGTTAATCGTCTCATCGGCACACCACTCCGGTAGGCAGGAGGCAGGGGCAGGAGGCAGGAACCCCGGTTTCAGGTTTCAGGTTTCAAGTTTCAAGCTTGTAACTCCAGATTTTCAAGTTGCAACTTATCGACTGGGAAATTAACGCCTGGAAAAAGCGTAAACTTGAAACCCTAAACTTCAAACCCTAAACTTGAAACCTGAAACTTGAAACCTCAAACCGTTGCCCCTGCCTCCTGCGCAGGCCGGCTTCACCTAATACGATAAGCTTTGCCTTTCCAGACAACAACAATCTCGCCATCGAGTTGCTCCGCGATCGTGCGAAGCCCAGGCTCGTCGCCGACCAACGCCCGGTATTGCTCCGATCCTCGGGTTATGTTCGTCGTCGACGCCGAAGGACTGTAGGTAGTGTCAACCCAGACGTTGTCTTCTCGTCTGAAACGCCGGCCTGCGACCGTTCGTGTCGCGGATCGTCCGACATCTTTACGAGCCATTATACCCCCGAGGGCAACTGGTGCAGGAGCATCTCGCACCTCGGCCTTCTTGCTCGCCGCTTCGTCTTGATCGCTGCGCTTCCTCTTATCATCTTCACTTTGGGCGACGGAGTTTGCCGAGGTTGGTTCCGCAGGACGCTTTGCTAATGCCTCTCTATTCTGTGCAAACTCACCCTGTGGCTTGGCTGGCGGAGGCGCGTCGACGTTAAGCTTTGGAGTGCGAGCGACTCGTGATTCAGTTTCTTTTGAGACTTCTGATTTAGTCTCCGCATCGACCTTCGTCCTTGAGTTTAATCCGGCCCCTTCGTTCTTCTCAGTTTTCGAGCGTTCCTCCTCCTGGCCAGTATCCCCTGTTTTTGTCCCTGCGCGCCTTCCCTGGGAACCCTCTGCCACCGCAGGTTTGGCATTCGATTGTTCAGGCGTGGGAGCTTTTTGATCACCGCCAAATGGCTCACTCTTCTGTGTAGTGGTAAGCTCGCCATTCCGCGCCACGAATGACGATTGACGCTCTTGCCTGAACCATACGAGTCCAATGGCCGCGAGAATCACAAGTGATAAGGCCGGCACTGCATAGCGCATCACGGAAGGAGTGAAGATACTCGCAAAGTATCTCCAGAGGTTTCCTTTTGGAGCTTTCTCAGTTTGGATTTGCTGAACACTAAGTCCAGAGGCCATCGCCAATTGCGCCACGATCTTCCGACAGCGCACGCAATCTGCAAGATGAGCTGTGTAGAGCATACGTGTAGCCGCTGGTAATACACCTTCAGCGAACGAGTTCAACTCGTCCGGATCGAGGTGCGCCGCCATCGGATCGTCCGGTGACCCTGCTCCAGCCCTCGCGGATCTGACATTTCCTTCGCCTTCGTTCTTACCCAGATCCCGAAGGAGCAGCTCGATTTCGTTGTTCTCAGCGTGTTTCATTTTGCGTCAGTAGCATCACCTTAAGAACGCCATTGTGAGCCCTACCTTGCGGCGCAACTTAACCACAACAATCAACGCCGTGATTTCAATCCTTTCCGCCGGCTACTTCGGTCTCAAACATAGCCTCAACGTCCGACTGAAGGGTTATAGCCACTTCAGCAAAGGCACGCTCTGTTTCGGCCTCTGTCCAGCCTCGCTGCTCGACCAGAATTGTTCCCACACCTTTACGTAACTCGGTATGAATCCTGGTCAAGCGGCGGCTGGCGGTCGCTTCATGTACTCCGAGTAAAGCTCCCGCTTCACGCAATCGCAGATCGTCAAAATAATAAAGCTTTACTAACAGGCGATCCTCTGGCGACAATTCTTTGATCGAACGCGCCAGAGCGTCCTGCACCTCTGAACCTGCCGCTTTGTTCGAAACAGACTGTTCCGGATTTGGGCTTGCATTAGAAAGACCGGCGTGCTTTCCACTTGAGGTCGCATCCTGCGCCAGCCGATCCAGATCGGTATCTTCTTCTGTCTGCACCAAACGCGACTGCTTGCGATGCACATCCACAGCAAGCTGCGCGACTACAGCGCGCAGCCATCCGGCCAGTGACCCGCGGCCGGAGTAATATGCCAACTTCCCCGCAGGCTTGCCGTCTGCTCGCGTGCGGAGGCCAAAGAGTTCGGCCCAGATCGACTGCGCTAGATCTTCGGCCGCATCTTCGTTGGAGCTTGCCGATCTTGCCGCCGAACGAACTGTGGGTGAAAACCGTTCGACAAGCTCGCTCCACGCACTTTGATTCCCCAACTCACATGAAATTATCAAACAAAGATCGTCGACCTGTAGCCCGTCGATAAACGCTGACAACTCTTCGGCGAGAGCATTCTCGTTGGCTCGCAGCAGATATTTATCAACCACGGTGCGGATTCTGAATATCAGCGACTGTGCAGTCAACGAGCGCCGATCACCGGCGCGCGCTAGCAGTCGCGTGGCGCCTTCAAGAATCAACTTTTCGATTTCAGATTCGCTCAGCTTCACAGGGGCGACTGGTCTCAATTCAATAGGGGACTATGCTATCACGTTCAATCTCCTCAACGGTTCAACCTTTTGGAGTGCGCTGGCCTGGCAGGCCTGGCAGCGCTTTGGCCGACGATCCGAGAGCAGCTTGTGCAGATAAACTCAAAAAGCAACAGCTCGCCTGGCAATCGACTAGCTAACAGCACGGGCGAAAGCGGCGCCAGGCCGCCGCACTCCAAACGATCTTTGACACTCCGGATTTCGTAAGCTATGTTCCATTTTCAGACCGTAAGCCTATCTCTTAGATGCCAATGTTACGCGTAACGGAAATCTTTCGCTCGATTCAGGGTGAGTCTACTCATGCAGGGCGCCCTTGCACATTCGTGCGTCTGACAGGCTGTCCCATGAGGTGCGTCTGGTGCGACAGTGAATACACCTTTAGCGGCGGCGAACATGTCTCGCTCGAGAACGTGATGGACCAGGTGCGCAACTTTGGCTGCCGTCTGGTCGAGGTCACTGGTGGCGAGCCACTGGCCCAGAAAGAAGCGTTCGTGCTGATTAAGCAACTGTGTGACGAAGGCTATGAAGTGCTGATTGAGACCGGCGGATATTTCTCAGCAGCAGACGTCGACCTCCGAGCTAAGTTGATCCTGGACGTAAAGTGTCCCGCGTCAGGCGAGGAAGCTCGTAATCATTGGCCCAATCTCGAGCGTTTGCGACCAGCTCTAGACGAGGTAAAGTTTGTTGTGGCTAATCGCGAAGACTGGGAGTTTGCCCGACGGATTGTCGAGCAATACGACTTAACGAAGCGCGCCAGAGCAGTTTTGATCTCTCCCGCCTGGGGAGAAATCGATCTAAAAGATCTTGCCGACTGGGTGGCCGGGAGTGGACTCGAGATTCGAATGCAATTGCAGTTGCATAAGTATGTCTGGGGACCTGAGGCGCGAGGGGTTTGAATGGGTGGCTCTGACGACAAAGCATTGAGCGTCGAAACTGGTCCTGAAGAAGAGCCTGATAGCCGCTTGGCCGTGTGTCTGGTTTCGGGTGGAATGGACTCGTGTGTTACCGCGGCGATCGCGAACGAAGAGAACGATGAACTGGCTTTTCTGCACGTCTCTTACGGACAACGAACCGAACAGCGCGAGCGCCAGGCGTTCGACGATCTCGCGGACTATTATTCCGTGAAACACCGTCTTGCCGTATCGATCGAACATCTCGCCAGAATTGGCGGGTCGTCTTTGACAGACGAAGCCATTCCGGTGGGCCAGCCGAATATTAAAGCTCATGGCATCCCGACAAGCTACGTGCCTTTTCGCAACGCTCATCTACTCTCGATCGCTACCAGCTGGGCTGAGACCATCGGCGCAGAAGGCATCTACATAGGCGCGGTCGCGGAAGACTCGTCCGGTTATCCCGATTGCCGCCCAGAGTTTTATGAGGCTTTCCAAAACGCTATAGACTTAGGAACAAAGCCGGAGAGCACCATAACTATCCGTACTCCTGTTATCGCCATGAGAAAATCCGAGATCGTGCAGCGCGGTACTCAGTTAGAAGCTCCACTCGAGCTTACCTGGTCATGTTATCGCGAGGAGATACAGGCATGCGGCGATTGCGATTCATGCGCGTTGCGGTTACGTGCTTTTCGCGAGGCCAACATTGTGGATCCAATCCCGTACATGCTTGACAGCAAGAGGCTTGCTTATTAACTTTAAGGCGCTTCGCATTCAATTTATCGTTACAACCGGTCGGAAATTCAGGGCATCTTACGGGTCTCTCCGTACTAGCAATCGCCTGGCATCCGTTGGAGGAATTTCAAATGTTTCTTAGATACTTAGTTATAAATCTCGCTATTGTTGTGATGGTCGGGGGAGCTGTCGGTGCAAAGGCCCAAACGGGTCAACTCCGAGGGCACGTCAATATCAAGCAAGCCGATGGCACTACGGTGCCTGCGAGCGAGGCTGTTATTGATGTATACCGAACCGATCTTCAGGGTAATTACCACACAAAGACTGACAAGAAAGGCGGGTTCGTCTTCGCCGGATTGCCGTACGTGGGAACTTACATAGTTGCTGCCAGTCATCCAAGCGCAGCGCCATCCTGGCTGCCGGATGTGAAGGCCGGCCGCGAGATCGACTATGAGATAAGCCTCACGCCTGGCGATGGGAAAAAGCTTACTTTGGATCAGATCAAGGCCGCGATGGCTGGAGCAAAATCGAGCGGGTCGACGGGTTCCAGCCCAGCCAAGGGCGAAAGCGCCGAAGACAAGGCAAAACGCGAAGAGATTCTGCGCAAGAACGCTGAGATAACGGAGAAGAACAAAAAGATAGAGGAATCCAACACAATCGTTGCGCGCACATTCAAGTCCGGAAATGAGGCCCTGCTGGCCAAAAACTACGACGAGGCCATCCGATTATACGACGAAGGTCTCGCTGCCGACCCTGAGCAGGCAGCGCTGTTAACTAATAAGGCGCTGGCGCTGAAAGCTCGAGGCGTCGACCGCTACAATGCAGCTATTCTGTCAAAGGATGACGCAGCAAAGAATTCTGGTTTAGAAGCAGCGAAAAGCGATTTCAAAGAAGCCGCTATGGCCACTGAAAAAGCCTTGCAGGTTCTAAAGGCCGACACCACTGCGGCTGCGGATCCGGCTGCTCAGGCAAGATCCAACGCTAATAAGCTCGCAACACTCTCAACCCGTGCCGAAACGATGCGACTGTTTGTGACAAAGGTTGACCAGTCTCAGGTTGATGCCGGGTATGCAGCCTATCAGGAGTATTTAGCCGCAGAATCTGACGCTACGAAAAAGGGCAAAGCCCAGCATGACGCCGCGCAGATGCTCTTCGATGCTGGGGCCTTCGAAAAGGCGTTAGCGGAATACAAGAAGATCCTGGCTCAAAACCCTGACGACACGGACGCGCTCGTTAAGTCGGGTATGCTGCTTTTCAACATTGGGGCGATGAACAATAATGATAAAGAGAAATATCAAGAGGCGGCCAATTACCTCCAACAGTTTGTCGATAAAGCACCAGACACCGATAAACTAAAGGGCGATGCGAAAGCCATTCTGGAGGAATTGAAGAACCAGCAAAACGTAAAGGCAGAGAAAACGCCAGCCAGAACTAATCGTCGCAAACCCTAAGTTTTCCACCACAAAAGAGAAAATCAAGAAAGCCGCTTCCTGGAAGTGCCAGGAAGCGGCTCTTTTTGTTTCAGGAAAAATGCTCGAAACGATTTCAACCCGTCTCCATAAAAACTCTTCGTTCTCAATAAAAGCTGCCCTTTTGGCCCTAAATTCAACTTGACAGGCCTCTTGTTCAACGGGTACTATGCTTGTGCAACGGTGTTTAGCGCTTCACGTTGTACGCTAGTCCAGCCGCTGCTAAGAGCGCCAGTCAATCTTCAGCGCCCACCTCTTTTAGTGGATCGCCCTTAACCGTCTGAGAACCACCGAATAATGTCAGCCAAATTAGGCGAAATTCTCGTCAGAGAAAACCTCATAAGTCAGCAGCACTTGCGCGAGGCTCTCGACTATCAGCGCGAACACGGTGGTCGCCTTGGCTATAACTTAGTCAAACTCGGCCTGGTCAGTGACGACATGATCACCGCGGTTCTTTCGCGCCAGTACGGAATCCCCTCCGTCAATCTCGAGCTATTCCATATTGATGAATCCGTCTTGCGGCTCATCCCGCAGGACGTCGCGCAAAAATACTCAGTCTTACCCCTCTCCCGCGTCGGCGCCACTCTGACGCTGGCAATGGTTGATCCCACGAATGTATTCGCCATGGACGACATTAAGTTCATGACGGGTCTCAACGTGGAACCGGTCGTAGTTGCAGAAGCGAGCGTGGCTCAGGCAATCGCGAAATACTACGGTACTTCACGCGAGATTGAACTGGCGGCAGTCATTGAAGAGGCGGCGTTCGAAGCAGCGGTCAAGGGTTCGAATGGCAACGGCGGCATAACTCACGCCGATTTGGTCTCTCTCGACAGCATCGACTTTGACAACGACCTCACTGAAGATATTCAGGTCCTCGACGACAACGAGGAAATAGACCTCAGTACCCTCTCCCGAATGAGTGAAGACGCACCTGTCGTGCGTCTGGTTAACGTGCTACTGGTTGACGCGCTCCGCCGCGGCGCATCAGACATTCACATCGAGCCTTACGAGAAAGAGCTTCGCATCCGCTTTCGTATTGACGGCGTGCTCTACGACGTGATGCATCCGCCCTTGAAGCTTCGCGACGCGTTGATCTCTCGCGTCAAGATCATGTCGAAGCTCGACATCTCAGAAAAGCGACTGCCACAGGACGGCCGCATTAAGGTCAGAGTCAAGGTGGACTCTCGTTCACGTGAGCTCGACTTTCGTGTATCAACCCTCCCCACGCTCTTTGGCGAGAAGGTCGTGCTTCGCCTCCTCGATAAAGAAAACCTCATGCTCGACATGACCAAGCTGGGATTTGAACCTGAGTCGCTGGTGAAGTTTCAGCGGAACATCACAAAGCCTTACGGCATGGTTTTGGTAACAGGACCAACCGGCAGCGGTAAAACTAACACGCTTTATTCCGCCCTCCAGTCGTTGAACACGATCCAGACCAACATCATGACCGCGGAAGATCCCGTTGAGTTTAACCTCATGGGAATCAATCAGGTCCAGATGAAGGAACAGATTGGTTTAAACTTCGCGACGGCCCTGCGAGCTTTCCTGCGCCAGGACCCGAACATCGTTCTGGTCGGTGAAATTCGCGATTTTGAAACTGCTGAGATAGCAATCAAAGCCGCATTAACTGGTCACCTCGTCCTCTCAACCCTCCACACTAACGACGCACCCTCCACAATCTCCCGCCTGATGAATATGGGTATCGAACCATTTTTGGTCGCTACCAGCGTCAACCTCATTCAAGCACAGCGATTGATTCGCCGCGTTTGCAAGGATTGCAAAGAGGAGCACCAAAACCCGCCGGCAGCCTTAATTGAGGTCGGTTTTACGGCCGAGGAAGCGACGAACTTAAAAACCTTTAAAGGCAAGGGCTGTTCTACCTGCAATAACACGGGCTACAAAGGGCGCATTGGTCTTTACGAGGTAATGGAAGTCACGGACGAGATTCGCGAGTTGATCTTGATCGGAGCCTCGGCTCTGGAGTTGAGAAAGAAAGCGATAGACGACGGCATGATCACTTTGCGTGAATCCGGACTTCACAAGATTCGCAGCGGAGTTACCACCGTCGAAGAAGTTGTTCGCGAGACAGTGGTCTAATCGGAGGTAAACGAAATGTTAAGAACCATCACGCTCTCAGTATTAATGTTGATTTCAGTCCTGGCCATGTTGCCGTACGCAAGTTCGACAGCTCATGGCATTCGACAGAGTGTTTCTTCGGGACACCATTATCGACGACATTCGCGCGCCTGGTGGCGACGCTACCGCGCTTATCTGCGAAGGAAACGCGAAGCGGCCCTAGCCGCGCATCGCAATGGTCTGCTTGGACCAGCACTGCCGCAGTCGTCCAGCATGAACGATCCGCTCCTGGCGCAATTGCCGGCGATATTGGGAACAGAAACCAATGCGGCGGACGTGAAGTCCGGCGTTTACAAAGCCAACGCTCCCCTACCTGGCCAGGTTTCACTTTCAGTGGTTGCTCTCAGCCGGCCCACTCCCACTTTCCTCACTGCGCGCGAACAAAGCCGAATGCTGGCGGGCACCAACGTTGCCGACCTGCGTCGCATAGTTATTGACAAGATGGTCGTCTCCGGCGGCTGGATCACGAACGACTTTGTCCGCGAAATCAGCGGCCAGCGCGTTTTCGTTGTCACCGCACAGACACCGGCGGACGGTCGTTCACCCGAGCAAGCGTGGAGCTTCTATTTCACCGAGGTCAATGGTCGAATCTACAACCTGACGACTAACACGCCTACGGCATTCTCGGACCAAATGGCGGCCGATGCCGAGCGCTTCATCGACTCGTTGCGCGCCCATGGCGCCCTACAGCCAGCTACTCAATAAGAGGATCAAGCCTCGAAACCAGTTCACAAAACTCGCAGGAGACACTATCTCAATGCCATTGAACGAGAGCATTCCACAAATCTCCCTGTCCGACTTACTGCGGAAGCTATCCGAGCTTGGCGGTTCTGACCTTCACATCACCACCGGCTCTCCGCCGCAGGTTCGTGTGGATGGTCACCTCCGCCCGCTCGAAGCTTACCGCGTGCTAACTTCGGCGGACACGAAACAGCTTGCTTATTCCGTGCTTACCGATGCGCAAAAACATCGGTTCGAGGAAGATCTCGAACTCGACTTCTCTTTTGGCGTGAAAGGCCTTTCCCGTTTTCGCGCCAACCTGTTCAATCAACGCGGTGCAGTCGGTGCTGTGTTTCGAGCCATACCGTATGAGATCAAGCCCTTCGAGCAATTGGGATTACCGCCGATCATCCAGCAGCTTTGTGAAAAGCCCCGCGGGTTGATTCTGGTAACCGGACCGACGGGCTCTGGCAAGTCCACCACCCTGGCGGCCATGGTCGACAAGATCAACCGCGATCGACGTGAACACATCCTCACGATCGAAGACCCCATTGAGTTCTTGCATAACCACAAGAACTGCGTCGTGAATCAGCGAGAGGTTAATGCTGATACCCACGGCTTTGCTCAGGCGCTGCGAACTGCTTTACGACAGGATCCTGACATAGTGCTGGTTGGTGAGATGCGCGATCTTGAGACGATCGAATCGGCACTGCGTATTGCGGAAACAGGCCATTTGACGCTTGCAACTCTGCACACCAACTCCGCTGCTTCGACAATCAACCGCATCATCGACGTATTTCCATCGGATCAGCAGTCACAGATTCGTGCTCAGCTTTCTTTGGTTCTTGAAGGCATTCTTTGTCAGGCACTGCTGCCGCGCGCGGAAGGGACCGGGCGCGCAATGGCTCTGGAAATCATGATACCCAATTCCGCCATCAGGAACCTCATTCGCGAAGACAAGGTCCACCAGATTTATTCAATGATGCAGACCGGGCAGGATAAATACGGCATGCAGACTTTCAATCAGGCTCTGGCCTCTCTTTATCACAAGCGAATGATCTCAATGGACACGGCAATACAGCGTTCGTCCAACGTCGACGAACTGCGCGAGATCATAGAACGCGGCGCAGGACTCAATACCGACAATGGAGGTGGAGGCGGAGGCACCAAGCCCCACCCCAGCCCCTATGCGCAATCACGGCCAGTTGGTGCTCGCCCCTCTACTAACCGATAGTACCTCTGGAGCTTCAAGCTATGCCTACCTACGTCTTTAAAGGCCGCAACAAACTGAACGAGACTGTCGTCGGCGAGCGCGTTGCCGACACTCGGGAGGGGTTGCGGCAAATTCTTCGACGCGAACAAGTCATCCTCACCTCCGTTAAAGAAAAGGGACGAGAGTTTGCGATCCCGAAAATCGGTGGGCGCAAGAAAGTTAAATCTAAAGATCTCTCCATCTTTACGCGTCAATTTTCCGTAATGATTGATGCGGGTTTGCCGCTTGTTCAATGTCTGGAGATTCTGGCCCAGCAACAGGAAAACAAATACTTCCGACAAACTCTGTTGCAAGTTCGTCAGGACGTGGAGGAAGGCTCGACTTTATCGGCCGCGATGGCACGACATCCAAAGGTGTTTGATCAGTTGTTTTCAAACATGGTTGAAGCCGGCGAAACTGGCGGTATCCTTGACCTGATTCTGCAGCGGCTCTCCACCTTCATCGAAAAGATCGTAAAACTCAAGCGCGACGTTGTCTCGGCGATGATCTACCCGGCGGCGGTGATCGTACTGGCGATCGGGGCGGTTGCCGTGATCATGGTGGTGGTGATTCCGCAGTTTCAGATGATCTTCCTCGGCTTGCTCGGTCCGGGTGAGCAGCTACCGCTGCCGACGCGTATCGTGGTAGGTATCAGCAACTTTCTGTCGGGCTGGGGCGGGCTGGTAACGCTGGTATCGATTATCTCGTTTGCGGTTGCGTTTCGCTTCTACTACAAGACCCCTGGGGGACGAAGACTTATTGACCAAGTTACCCTGAGAGTTCCCATTCTGGGGGACATCTTTCGCAAAATTGCAGTCGCCAGATTCTCTCGCACCCTGTCCACACTTCTCTCTTCAGGCGTTCCCATCCTGCAATCGTTAGACATCACCGCGAAAACTGCCGGCAACGTCATCATTGAGGCAGCGATCCTTAAAGTTCGTAGCGGGGTCGAACGCGGTGAGAACTTTGCCGATCCCCTTAAAGCCACAGAGGTCTTCCCGAATATGGTGTCGCAGATGATTGGTATCGGCGAACAAACCGGTGCTCTGGATGCGATGCTCGGCAAGATCGCCGACTTCTACGAACAGGAAGTTGATTCAGCGATTGCCAACCTGCTGACGCTAATGGAACCTATCCTGATTGCGTTCCTCGGTGTTACCATCGGCTCGATTGTCATCGCGATGTACCTGCCGCTGTTTACCTTGATCGGTAAACTATCAACCGGACACTAAATTCTCTTTTGTAGAACCTGTGTGGAAGGAATAAGTAACGTTACCGGAGAATAATTACCCTCTCTGACGAAGAGTTAACACAAACGCCTATTGAGCCGATGCTTGTATCAGCTCATAGGCGTTTTGCTATTCAGCCTGTCTACCGTAGATTCAATCCGGCACCGATGCTATGTCTGCCGACAACGTAGAAAGGCAGAAGATGTCACCGTGCAGCCAGCAAGTATCACTCGGCTCGTGCGATTCCCGGCGCAGAGATTGGACTGACCCCCACGCGCCACGCTTCATAGCATCACGAAGGCGCTGATTGGACTCTTCATCGCGCGAGCCGATACACGGGAAGATCATGACCGGGGAAAGAAAATGTGCGGCATATCTTTGGCCATCATGTCGCACTTTTAACATAAAGCCCATCCCGTGCGTGTGTGGGTCAGTAGCCACAGTGAGCGGGAGAAGCAGACGCCCGTTGTCCAGGAGGCTGTCAAGCCATCCGGCCCGCAAGTGCGTCGCGCCAGCGTTTATGAAAATCGCATCAGCAGATTGCGGATTGTGGTCCCCTCCATCAGTTTGCAGGACCTCGACTTGATCGAGGTAGGCAAGATTGTGACGAGCACGTGAGGCGAGGTCAGGGTCAATCTCGACGCCGATAACATGACCAGTTGGCCCCACGACTTCGGCAATGATCGCCGTATAATATCCTGTCCCACATCCGACATGTAGAACATGATCTCCTTCTTTAAGTTCCAGCGCGTCAAGCCACAACGCAATACTGCTTGGATGTCCGTTGTTTAATTTACGACTTGGATCAATGGCGATAGCAACATTATGGTAGACATGTCTGGGGTGGGCATCTTCAGTCGTCCGGTAAGTGCTTCCCTTAGTGACGCAGCCAATGTTAGAGCCGCAGGCATCCGGGTTGGCGATCTGCCAGGGACCCGGCCCCAGGAAACTCTCGCGTGGAACATTCGCAAACGCCTTCACAATGGCTTGCGTTTGGATGTTCGACACGGCGCGAATCTCTTCTGCATAGAACTGGCGAATATCGTTTAGATTCATATGACCTTTTTTCCCCACATCAAATTACGGTTTCGGCAAACCAAGGAAGCTCCAACGGCTGCATTTTAAGGCTTCAGCTTAACTCGATCATTTTTTGAACGATGTCATGCGCCGCATTCGGTCGCGCCAATCCCAACGCATTTGCTTGCATTGTGGCGAAACGCTCAGGGTCAGCGAGGAGACGATCGAGTTTGTAAGCAAGTATCGGCAGGTTGTTGCAACGGATTGCTACGGCTCCCTCGAGCAGGTGATCCGAATTGCGCTCTTCCTGTCCTGGAATCGGGTTGACGATGACAAACACCAAGCCCTTTGCGAGGGCTTCTGAAGTTGTTAGACCGCCTGGCTTACCCAGCACCAGATCGGACGCCGCCATCAGTTCATCCATCTCGTGCGTGTAGCCGACCGGTTTAACAATTACCGTAGCATCCGGATTGATGCCCGCTGTCAGTTTAGTCAATCGCTCTTTCAAGTCCTCATTGCGGCCACAGATGGCAAGTATCTGAGCTGAATGTTGTAAGGTGAATAGCGAAGCGATGAGTGCGTCAACCGAGCCGACGCCGAATCCGCCGGAAGAAAGTAGTATTGTCGTACGATCTGGGGCGAGTCCGTGTTTAAGGCGCATCTCATGTTTGTCTTTGTGTAGTGCTTTTTGAGCATGAGCTTATTTGCGCGCCTGGGTTCCGCTATTTCGTAAAACGCTGAAAGAATCTTATCATCGGAACCGCCACCTGAACCTGGTCACGACGAGGATGCTTCGCCAGCCCCATTTTTGGGTCACGAATCAACTAGAGGCTGCCATAGCTAATTTATGTCATTCATGAGCAAGACAGCGGCGTTCATGGGAATGCATGCTCTGCGAAATCTGGTCTCCGACTCGATAGCTATAGACATGGGATCGGCGGCAACCATCATCTATGTGCGCGGGCGCGGTGTGGTGGTAGACGAGCCATCCCTGGTCGCTGTCAACGCTGTCACCGGAGAAGTGATAGCGATTGGACTTGAGGCGCAACAGATGTACGGCCGTGAGGCTCGCGACGTTACGGTAATTGCTCCAATGCTTAATGGTGTCGTCGCGGACTTTGAAAGAACGCAAGAGATGCTGACGCACTTTGTGCGCAAGGCGCGCAGTGGCTTCTCATACTTCAGCCGTCGTGCGCTGATGAGCGTTTTGTCCGGTGTCACACAAGTCGAGCGGCGGGCGCTGCTTAGCGCTGCCGAGCATGCACACATAGGTCGCGTGGTCATGATGGAAGAGGGTTTGGCGGCAGCGTTGGGTGGCGGCGTCAGAATAGATGACCCCCACGCCTCCGCAGTCGTTGATATCGGCGGTGGGACAACCAACGTCGCTATAATCGCCAAAGGTTCGATTGTTCACGCGCGCGCCGAGCGAATCGGAAGCTCGGATATTAACGAGGCGATCATTGATCACGTCCGTCGTCACCGTGGACTAGTCATCGGTGCGCAGTCAGCGGAGCGTCTTAAGTTGGAACTAGCTTCAGCGATCCTTCCACCGGATCTCTCGCAGGAGATCACGATCAAAGGACGCGATATTCTGACAGGGAGTCCTGGTGCTACTACGATCACGGCCGGCGAAATCTATCCCGTCGCCCAGCATGTGGTTCACAAGATAGTGGAAGGCGTCAACACGACGCTCACGGAACTTCCCCCGGAAGTAGCCGCCGATATCTATGATCGTGGAATCATCCTTACCGGTGGCGGAGCGCAGTTCGGCGGCCTGGACGATTACTTGCGTGACCAAACCAAACTACCGGTCCGGATCGCGGACGAGCCCCGATATGCCATCGTCCGCGGTCTCGAGCAAATGTTCGACGAGCCGCTTTGGCTACGCCGAGTTATGCGGAGCGAGCCTCACCCGCTGTTGGATGGAAGCGAGGATCTTTCTAGTTTTGAAGCTTAATGACCCTTACTTCGTTAGAGCCTTAATCAACTCCTTGACGCTTGGTACGCCAATGCCGGTTACCAGGTCATGGCCTGCGTTGGCTGAGAAAGCTCCGTTACTTCCCGTTTTTATGTCTCGGAAGGATGAGCTGCCCAGCAGCGGGTAAATTAACGGATTGAGAAATGGTAGAAGTGGCTTATTGGCCTTTGCTCGAGCTTCGTTGATCAAGGCGCAAAAACCAGCCCAAACCGGCGCGCTCCAACTCGTTCCACCAATTTGCACTACCTTCCCCTGGAATATTAGGAAGGCACCTTTGTTGGGGTCGGCTGCGAGGCTCACGTCTGGCACGAGCCGCTGATTACCAGCAGGTATACCGACTCCGTTCTGCCACGAAGGTCGAGTGAAGAAGATACTCTTGCCTCCGCCGCTGCCCGTCCAACCGGTCTCACCCGCAACAGCACCGCTTGTTTTGAGACTCAAAGTCGTACCGCCTATTCCGATTACGCTCGAATCTGACGACTCATACTCTGCCTGTGTTGGACCAGTTGAACCGTGTCCAGAATCGTCAGGGTTCGACCCGGCGTCGCCGCTGGAAACGAAGACATTAACGCCCGCTGCGGCGAGACGCAGAAACTTCTGGTGTTGCGTCTTAACCTCGCCCTGCGGCCCACCCATAAAGGTCTCGCCCAGACCCAAACTGATGGATAGTTGACGCATCCCAGGCTGGCCAGGGAGGTCGGCGATAATGCGGTCAAGAGCCCGATCGAGGTCTACGAACCTGAGCGACCCCGTGGCATAGACTCTGATCTTCGCTCCGGGCGCAATCCCACTGGCCCATTCGACGTCAAGGGTTTCCTCGCCTTCCGGAGGCGGGAGCGGGCCGGCCTTTACGTTGATTTTTTCGATCTGATTCAACTTCGTCGTAAGGTTATTCCGCTTCCAGAACGTTTTCAGATCTGCATCTGTTGGGAAAGTGTCGATCAGAATTGCTATCGTCTGTCCTTTTCCGGTTACAGATAGGCCATCCGCGTTGTACGCCTTGAGGACTTCGCTCACGAGATATGGCGGAGCATTCTGGATGTTGGGTGAGGGGCCAGCGCCTTGTCCTTTGGCGGCACCTTTCTTGGTGGCACCCTTCTTGGTGGTGCCTTTTTTCGCAGCAGCCCCGTTTGCGCCCAAAGACACACGATTGCCGCCCGATGGGGCACACTTCCTGGAATTCTTGTGCGCTTGCCGGAACGGCTGCAATCCGATGATCGCGTGCACGCCCTTTCCAACATCAGCAGGCAGGCTTGGCGCGTTTTGCGCGGCATTGTAGGTAATGCCGTCTTTGGTCACACGAGTCATTTTAACGGCGAGACTTTTCTCGATCCGACCAACGGTGCCTCGCGCGTAGACGCTGGTGCCGTCGTCCGATACCTCTGTGATCTTAAACCCTTGTTTCTTCAGCCAGGCCACGAGTGCCTTACGATCTGCTGGGTCAGGGGAATACTTCTTATTCAGTTCTGTGAGTGGCACGACCTCCCCTCTTGCTACTCTATCTTCCAGGTCCGCCTGCGCTCCCTGGGGAAGCTCAAGGGAAAAGAGAACTGTCATCTGCTCGTCGCGATGTTCGGGCTCCGCCGCCTTGATCATCAGGCCGTTGTGAGTGAGCCCCGATTGTTCGGGGAGCGGAGTTACGCTGTCCTGAAATACCTTTCGATCAGCCATGATTTACCTCCCTGCATTTTTAGTTGAGGTTGACGGAATGGTTCTGCCACGTCCGCGTGTGAAAAGTGCGGAGTCAAATCAAGCGTCGCGACGTAACGAGGATGCGGTTTAACGCCGGGATTGACTCGCTGTGAGCCCGACAAGATCTTAAAACATGAGAACCGTGCCGGGGAAGAATCTAAGAAGCTGAGTAGTATGAGTCTCGCTGCACGTGATGAATGACTGACGTTCAGCTCCTCGCCAGGATCAGCGGCCGCACGGCTACTTCAGGTGCTGCCCGACCAGCTTCGTCATCTCAAACATGTCCACTGTCGACTTGCCGCCGAAGACCGCCTTCAGCGTTGCGTCAGCTCTGATCATCCGTTTGCTCTTCGGGTCCTGAAGTTTGTTCTTTTTGATGTATGCCCACAGCCGCTTCGTAACCTCAGTTCGTGGGATGGGCTTCGTGCCAACGACTTCTGCCAGCGCGGGGCTGGGCGTTACCGGTCTCATGAAGGCGGCATTGGCTTTCCGGGCGGGCTTTTTCTTCGTGCTCTTGGTTGTCGATTTCTTCGTACTCTTTGTTGCTGATTTCTTCGTAGTCTTGGGCATCGAATCTCCTTGGATGACGCTCGCAGCGTCGACTCGCACAGCATCCCACGAAAGCGGCGGGAACCGGACGGTTGTTGGTTGGTTGTCTACCTTACCGACTCCGCAGCTTCGTTAATCAGTCGCGCGATTTCAGCAGGATCCGAAACCGCAAAAACATGGCAGCCCAGGAAAACTTTTTTGGCTGCTGTGCGGCTCGCTTTAGAGACATGTACTTCCACATTAATCATTAAATCGTTTTCATCTGATACCACAAGGACCTCGAAGTCACAACTCAGCAATCGAGATTTCTGCTTGACGCTGGCCGAGCATGTAACATCTCATCCTTCTTATAAGGCGCTGCCCTGTTGAATACTGCTTTCATCATTGTCTCCTCATGACTTGAAATAGGTTCATCACGCTACAAAATGCTCTTCCCTATGATGTAAATAAACATCTCACTCACTCCCACGGAGTGAAGAAGCTGGTAATCTAGGCGAGATAAAGCTGATGATGTGCGCTACTGATTTGCAGTGCGCTGGCCTGGCCAGCGCTTTGGCCAGCTTTAGTCGTGGAGGTTTCCTCCGCAGATTGCGTCACTGACGTGTGACCACCATAGCTGAGAGACTAGAGGGGGCGCACGTTGACAATGAGTAAACCCATCGGAAGCGAGACAACACTTTTCGCCAATGCGATGCCTGAACTCTGGGCGATTCGCGATCATCATGCGAATCACCTTCCATCATTCGGCTCGCAACCGCGACGCATTCATCGCAGATGTAAACCCGCGGGGCCGGCAACGAGCTTTGCGCATTGGGCTTCATTCTTTCGGCAGAATGAGCAACGGTGTCGCCTGAATCTAATCATGCTAAATACCTCCATAAAGCTTGAGTAATACCGCCCCTGAATCCATCAGCGCCGTATATTTTCGGTCGGTCGGTTGCTGCTTGAGTTCGTCAATTGCCCGAGCTATTGCTTGGGCCAACTCTGCTGGTCTGTGGTTAGGAAACCTAAATTGTTGTTCCTTGTAGGCAGACAGTGAGAGTCCCAACGAATCGGGCGCAATGTAATATGCAGCGTTAAGGGTGTGGATACTCAGTCGAGGATGCCAGAATTCGGCCGCGCCGAGATAACGGTATGGAGCACTTTCTGGTTCTTTCCGAAAACTCTCTATGCCACTTTCAATCTCCTCTAGCGCTTTCGTGACCGCTTCAAGTTTGGCCTCTTCAAGATAGACTTCATCTTTCGCCTTCTGGTTAACAAGATCGATCCGGATGCCACGCATTCGAGCAGGAAGGGGAACCGCATCTTCAACGATCAAGGCGGTGATAACTACCCGAGCCTCGTCGCTGTCGATGCGCCCGACCTCCTTAGCCCATACAACCCTGGCACTGGGCTGCGTTGCGAATGCTTCCAGTTTTGTAGGAAGAGAAGGTGTTGGTTTGACCTGGGCAACTCCGATGTTGAAGAGAAGGCCAAAGAGCACAGCTAAAGTGGCAGCTGATCTCATACAGGTCTCCTGTCAAACCCAGCCGATTCGATCCATCGGCCCTACGCCGCTGCATGCGCTGATTAGACAGCATTGGAGGTCTCGAAACTAGCTTCCAGCTACTGGTCAATATGGTGTCCAGGGTAATCGGGTTCGGCTCGCACCTGGCGCAAAGATGTCAGCGAAGGTCTGCGCCAGCCGCTGGCGATCCAGCGCATCAGTCACTGGCAAGCCGGCAAAGAACTGTTGCGTACCCAGGAGGGAGGGCTTGTCTCTCCAGATCCCTCCGCTCGCCCCTCCGACATAGATCGTGTTGCCCGACGGGTCTGACGGATCTACGGCAGTGCCCCGTAGGTCTGCGCGCTGTCCCGCCGACTGGTCACGCTGTCCCAAGATCTTCGCGAGCTTCAGGCGGTCCCCCAGGCTTGTGATAATTTCTCCGCTAACTAATTGCTGAGCGCCCTGAATTGAAACGCCAAGCGGGGTCAGCTCCATGACGAGCCGCTGTACGGAGTGATGAGACTGTGGGTTTGATGGTGGCCATGGTTTACCAACGGGCATAGCGAAACTCCTTTCGTTGGCTGTTGCTTGATTCGGTACTCTACTTCTCGTTTCCTCAAAGCACAAGATACGGCATACTCTTTCCGGGTGTTGCGTGCAACTGCCCGCCGCCCGACACCAATGGTGAGGTGGGCGCGACGCAGTACGTTCAAATAGTCAGCGAAGGTTTCCAGGTCTTTAACAAGACCACTGGGGCGTCGGTGTTAGGTCCTGTTGGTATTACGACACTCTGGACTGGCTTCGGTGGCCCATGTGAAAACGCCGGGGATGGCGACCCTGTCGCGATCTACGATCAGCTTGCCAACCGCTGGGTCATCAGCCAGTTCGCAGGCCCAGGGGTCCCAACTGACGAGTGCGTTGCGGTGTCCACAACCAGCGATGCTGGCGGCAGTTATAACCGCTATGGCTTTCACCTGGGCACTAACTTTTTCGACTACCCGCACCTGGGTGTCTGGCCCGATGCCTACTATATGAGCATGAACGTGTTCAACTCGATCATAACATTAACAAAGGCTTTACAATTCTAATCACATGCGAAGTGCCTCACCATGCCTCCAGTTCGCTGGCTCTCCTTATATTTAATGAAGTCGGAGTCTCGATTTCTGGGATGGAGTCTAGATGGGTAATCTCAATGCACGCTCGAGCCGGTCTGTACAAGTGCGAATCGCCAACCGAGAGGAAGCGGAAAGGATCACAACCGTTATCAACTCCGCCTTTCGTCGCGCTGAAGAGTTTTTTATTGATGGAGATCGTATCAACGTAGAAACCGTCCTGCACTTCCTCGATACCGGAGAGTTCCTCCTGGCTGAAAGCGAAGGCACGCTCCTGGGCTGCGTATACGTCGAGTCGCGGCCCCTCCATGACGGCCGCCCACAAACCCACGGAGAAGAGCGCGCCTATCTCGGACTGCTGGCGGTCGATCCTGGGCATCAGCAGACCGGTCTAGGATCTGTCCTGATGGATGCAGCCGAAGACTACTGCCGTAGGCAAGGGGCTCGCTTCATGGATATCAAAGTCGTCAACCTCCGCAAGGAACTACCTGCTTATTATCACAGACGAGGGTACATCGAGACCGGGACTTCTCCCTTTCCGACCGACCTCGAGACAAAGCTGCCAGTGCATTTCATCGATATGTCTAAACCTCTGCACGACGACAAATGAAGGGACGTCACCGCAAGTTTGGACATCGCGGCAGAAAGAATGGCGCGGATTTATATAAAACAAAACGATCTACGAAATCACACTAAGCCATTAATAACATTTCGTGTTGGTTCGTGTAATTAGGATTTCGTGTCATTTCGTGGATCGGCTCCGTTGTTTGGGGGCTGGTGGACGGCGTCAGCACGAACCTTTCACACCACGGCTAACAGCCACGAACCAACTGTGGCCGCTCACTTGCTTATTTAGATAACAGAGATAGGTGCGTCGCTGGAAATCGCAAACGTTGGCGGCGTTTCGTTGATTGCAAGTGTATTTTTTAAGAGCGGTTTCGCGACCTAAATCAATGCGACGAGAAAGATGATGAACTGCGCCTCCAGCGTACCGGAGCAGTGAAAGGAGTCAGAAATGAATATCAGTGAAAATCTCCGTTCCGCGAATGGAGCAAGCACGGCATGTTGGATGGGAGCACTTCTGAGCGGTCTCGGCTTGGGTGCCGCTCTTATGTACCTGTTCGATCCTGATCGAGGCCGCGGCAGGCGAGCCCGTTTGAGCGATCAGATGACCAGCAAGGCAAATACACTTGGTGATGCAGTCGAATCAAAAGCCCGGGATCTTCGCAATCGGGCCCAAGGCTTGCTGCATGAAGCTAGATCAATTTTTCCCGGCAACGAAAGAACTGCACGGCAGGGCAATGGCGCCAATCGTTCGGAAGCGGTGAATGAAGGAGCCGGCCAGCAGCTTGGCGATGAATTGGTATAGCACGGACGATAGGGCGAGGAATGTCATGATGGTCCAGTGTTGTTATTTAAGGAGCAACAGGAATGGCTAAATACAGTAAGAAAGCATCGAAAAAAGTTGAGAAGGCGATGCACGAGCGGAAAAGGGGCGAGCTTAAGAGCGGACGATCGGGGAAAAAGGTGACAAGCAAAAAGCAGGCGATCGCAATCGGCTTATCTGAGGCTCGACGCGAGGGGGCGAAGGTGCCCAGCAAGTCGTCATCAAAAAAGAAGTGATTGTAGGGGTGGCACTCTGTGGCCACCCCTCCTTTCCGAACTGACATCTCGCGAGTAAACCTGGCGCGCAGCTTGGCATACTGATAGACGCATGAAACTAAACAAGGGTGGCCGCGGAGTGCCACCCCTACAATGTCTACTGCGTCGTTTCGACACTTGATGCGCTATTAAATCTGCTACGGCAAACCATACTTCTGCAGCCGACGGTACAACGCACTGCGGCTCAGGCCCAATGCCTCTGCGGCGCGATTCGCATTCCCTCCAAATCGCGCCAAAGCCTTCTTAATAAGCAAGCGTTCAACCTCTTCCAGGCTCATCTCATCGATGCGCGACGAGACACCGGCATCGCGCCCCTGTTGCAACGCCAAATCAAACGCAGTAACAACGCCACCCGACGACATCAGAGCAGATCGTTCAACGACGTGATCCAACTCGCGGACGTTCCCGGGCCAGGAATGCTGCAGCAGCGTCTCGATCGCCCCAGACGTAAATCCGTCAAGCTTCCGACGGTAACGTTCGGCGTGTTGCCGCAGGAAATACTCCGCCAGCGGCTGAATGTCTTCGCGGCGCTCGCGCAACGGCGGTATGTTGATCTCGACGGTATTGAGACGAAAGAGTAAATCCTGGCGAAACTTCCCGGCTGCAACTTCACCGGGTAAGTCGGCATTGGTTGCCGATAAAACACGCGCATCAACCTTGTGCGTTTTCGATGAACCCACCCGCTCAAATTCACCAGTTTCCAGAACGCGTAGCAGTTTGGCTTGTAAGTTCAGGGGAACGTTCGCTATCTCGTCAAGAAACAAAATGCCACCATCTGCCAACTCAAAGCGTCCTACTCGGTCGGCCTTGGCATCGGTAAAGGCACCGCGCACGTGGCCAAACAGTTCGCTTTCAAATACGCCTTCGGCGAGAGCTCCGGCGTTAACCGAGACCATTGGCTTACCGGAGCGCGATGAAAGCGAATGAAGAGTGCGCGCCACAACTTCCTTGCCGGTGCCGTTCTCGCCTGTGATCAGTACATTCGCGTCCGCTGGTCCAAAGCGGGCCATGAGATTTACGACTGTCTTCATCGCCGGTGATTCAGCGATTAACCTGATGCCCTTGGTGCCGCCACTATCAACACTATCGCGCAGCGCGAGGTTTTCGGCCTCCAGCCGCTCTCCACGCCGCAGGGCCTGGGCCAGCTCCACTTGTGTCCGCAGCACGGTTAGCAACCGCGCATTGTCCCAGGGCTTCTGAATAAAGTCGCGCGCCCCTCGACGCATTGCCTCAACGGCAAGGTCAACGCTACCCCAGGCAGTCATTACAACCACCGGGAGGGTCGGGTCCTTCGCGTGGATCTTCGTCAACAGATCCAGACCCTCGCTGCCGGATGTGGTGTCACGAGCGTAGTTGAGATCAATAAGGACAACGTCGAGATCCTGAGTGCCAACGGTCTTAAGAACGCCGGCAGGAGATGAAGCGGTTTCGATGGTAAATCTTTCCCCTTTTAACAGTAGACGCAGCGCGGCCAATACGTCGGCTTGATCGTCTGCAATAAGAATTCGAGGCATAAACTATTTCCGATTGCCAATTGCCGATTGCCGATTAGCCATCTGTACGATTCTCAATTTCGTGCGTGGCTTTCGCAGCCACCATACAACGCGTTCCGTGCCTAAGACGCCAATCGGCAATCGACAATTGGCAATCGGAAATGACTTCATTCGTACCGCAGCGCCACCAGCGGATCGATTTTGGTGGCGCGACGGGACGGGATCAGGCACGCCGCTATTGCGACTACTGTCAGCAAGACTGAGACAGTAACATACGTGGCCGGGTCGGTTGGCGTGACTTCGAAAAGCAACCCAGCCAGGAATCGTGTCAAAGCGAACGCTCCAGCAATCCCTAAACCGAGACCACCAAGCGTTAGCAATGCTCCTTGTCTCAGAATCAGCTTAACGATGTCGCGCGCTTGGGCGCCAAGCGCCATACGGATCCCTATCTCGCCGGTGCGCTGACTTACGTCGTAACTGATAACTCCATAGATGCCTATTGCGGCAAGAATAAAAGCCAGCGCGGCGAATAACCCGATCAGGAAAGTATTGAAGCGAGGTTGCGCCAGGGATTCGGAGATCAGCTGATTCATCGTCGCAATCCTGGTAGGGCCTTCTTCGCTGTCAATTGACTGAATCTCGGCCCGCACCGCAGAGACCAGACTGAGCGGATCCGTCGTGGCTCGAACGACAACACGCATTCCGGGAAATGGACTCTGCGCGTAGGGGACGTACACTTGCGCTCCTGCTGCGGCGCCAAGCCCTTCATACTTTGCATCTCCAGTGACGCCGACAATAGTACGCAGTACGCCACCGATAGTAAGTCGATGTCCCAAGGGATCTTCGTTGGGAAAGAATTGCCTGGCGAGACTTTGATTAATCACCACAACACCAGGTGCCTGTGCTGAGTCGCTCTCCGCGACACTTCTGCCGCGAGTGAGAGGAACGCCAAGCGCCTCGAGATACCCAGGGGTGGCCGGCATGTAAAGCGCACTCGGCGGTTGGCTCCCGGCATCCACCGGACGCCCTTCGATCGCAAAGCCAGTTCCCTGCTGAATATAGGTCGGAGGCAGACTCGTGCAGGCGCCCGCTGCGACAACACCAGGCAACGAGCGAATACGCTGGAGAGCCTGATCGAAAAAGGCGACCTGCTTCACCGGATCCTGGTACCTCACGAACTGTAGCGAGACAGCCATCGTCAACAAGCGTTCAGGATTAAACCCCGGATTAACGTCGGTGAGACGCTGGAAACTCTTGAGCATCAAGCCCGAGCCAATCAACAGCATCACGGCCAGGGCGATCTCGCTCATCACCAGCAGTCCGCGCACGCGCTTAATTCGCGGCAGACCGGCAATACTCCGGCCGCCTTCACGCAACGATTCATTCAAGCTAAGCGTGCGTGCATGCCACGCCGGAGCGAGGCCAAACAACACGCCGGTCCCGATCGAGACCGCAAATGTAAACAGCAGTGCCCAGCCGTCGACGCTCACGCCTTCCAACCTGGGAATATCCTTTGGTGTAAGTCCCAGCAATATCTGCACACCCCACGTTGCCAACAGCAGGCCGAGAGCTCCGCCGAATCCAGCAAGCAGAATGCTCTCTGTGAGCATCTGGCGAATCAATCGCACCTGCCCTGCCCCCATAGCCCGGCGAATTGCAATTTCGCGATCGCGGGAGGCAGTTCGCGTCATCAGTAGATTCGCCACGTTGGCGCAGGCAATTAGCAGAATGAAACCTACGGCGACCAGCAACACCACGAGCGGACGGCGATAGGTGCCCACCATCTGTTCCCGCAGCGGCACGAGGACCACACCCGTGCCTGCATCTGAATCGGGATAAGCCTGTGCGAGACGCTCGGCGATGGCATTCATTTCAACCTGAGCCCGCTCGTGGGAAATGCCATTTTGTAGACGACCGACAACGCGGTAGCCCCTCAGGGACCGGTTGTTAATCCAATCTCCGACGGATGAACGCGCGCCAGTAGGTAGGTTGTATATTGGGGCCAGGCTTGTCCAGAGTTCGATATCCGGGGTGGGAAAGCGAAACGACGGCGGCATGACGCCGATGATCGTGAACGTCTCGGAGTTGAGAGTGATTCTTTTGCCAATCACATTTCGATCGGCGTTGAAACGTCGTCGCCAAAGAGCGTCGCCCAGCACAACTACGAGTTGACGATCGTCGGCCGGTTGCAACGCGCGGCCCAGGACGGGCGTCACCCCCATCACATCGAAGAAATTCGGAGTAGTAAACACACCTCGCGTCTCGTCGGGTCCTTCGTTTCCGGAAACGTGAAAACGATTAAAAGCATATGCCGCGACCCCGCTAAAGACATGTCCCTGTTGCTGCCAGTCGCGAACAATCGGCAATGAGGATGGATATTGACTGCCCGGCCGTTTCAGGTCTCGGTTCCACACACCCACCAGTTGCTGCGGAGCCGTATACGGCAACGGACGAAACACTATAGCGTTCACGATGGAGAAGATGGCAGTGTTTGCGCCAATGCCCAATGCTAACGTCACAAGCGCGACAAAGGTGAACGCAGGATTCTTCGTCAACATTCTTGCTCCGTAACGAATGTCTTGTAATAGCGTCTGCATATTCTTACTCCTAGAAACTTTAGCTCCTTTTTACGTTGCGGTCTTTGGCCTTTGGCCTTTGGCCGAAGAAACGATCGACAAGAGCCTCGGTTTTTCGACCCGTTAGGGATTGTCAGGTTCTTCACTCCGTAGGAGT
>Ga0137373_10000461_pt1 | contig 39424 bp, 38 predicted proteins | sample SagtaG_5_FD_104912 | JGI IMG/M metagenome (GOLD analysis project Ga0137373, IMG submission 104912) | Vadose zone soil microbial communities from Sagehorn Ranch, Mendocino, California, USA - Sage1_R_80_16 metaG | ecosystem: Environmental > Terrestrial > Soil > Vadose zone | place: USA... | reverse complement strand
CACTCGCCGCGACCGCAGGCGGGGGCTATATCATCGCGATCGCGCCGCGGGCGAAGGTCGAGGCGGGACAGTCACCGGTGGAATTGGTGGTCTATAAAGTCAGTTGGTGAAGCGCGATAAATCATGACTCACGCCTTAGGTCTCGCTCCCGTCCTTCGGATCTCGACCAGCAGACACCGGTTCTGAACGACATCGATTCCCGCGCGCGCGAGTTTCTCCGCGACCGCGTCGTTCGTGATTCCGAGCTGAAACCAGACTGACCGCGGCCTCTTCGCGATGATGTCGTCGACGTGCGCGGGAATGTCGCTCGGACGGCGGAAGACATTGACCATGTCCACTTCGCCAGGAATTGCGGAGATGGAGCGGTAAACTTTCTCGCCGAGTATCTCCGTCGCTTCGGGATAGTACACGGGAACCGGTACGATCTCATAGCCGGCGTGCTGCGCGAATTCCGGAACGTAGTGCGCGGGCTGCGACGAATCCATCTTGATTCCCAGAACTGCGATCCGCCGCGTTTCACCGAGTACTCGGCGGATTCCGGCAGGATCCTCGATCAGGTGATCTCGCCACTCGGCGGAGTTCAATTCGGTCATGGGCGTAGGTGAACGAGTAACAAGTAACAAGTAAAATGTCCGAGGTCCCGTCGTTCGTTTACTCGTTACTCGCTGTCTTTTGCCGTTGCAATTGGCGCGCTAGCCCCGTCTCCGCGTGGTGACCACGGTTTCGCGGCGCGAGTAGATTTAGCTCGAATAATAACGCCACAATTGGAGCACTACCCGATGCGGATGCTCGTTCTGGGCGCCGGTTTGCAGGGATCTGCCTGCGCCTACGACCTGCTGCAAAATCCGGAAGTGAAGGAAGTCCGGCTCGCCGACATACATATCGCGCACCTCCCCGACTTTCTCGCGCCGTATTCCGGAAAGCGGCTGATACCCACACCACTCGACGTTCGCGATCGCGACGCGACAGTCGCACTGCTCCGCGAGAGCGACGCGGCCATGAGCGCGATCCCCTACTACTTCAATCTGGATCTCGCGAAGCTCGCCGTGGAAGCGGGCACCCACTTCTGCGACCTCGGCGGCAACACCGAGCTCGTCTTCGAGGAGAAGAAGCTTCACGCTGAAGCCCGGAGAAAGAAGATCACGATCATACCCGACTGCGGGCTCGCGCCGGGAATGGTGAACATTCTCGCCGAATATTCCATCAGCCAGCTCGACAGCGTCGAGAGTGTCCGCATTTTCGTCGGTGGAATTCCGGAGGATCCCGAGCCGCCGCTCAATTATCAGATCGTGTATTCATTCGAGGGCGTGCTCGATTACTACACGACCCTCTCGTGGGTGGTGCGCGACGGCAAGCGCACACAGGTGAAAGCGCTCTCGGAAATCCAGCCAATTCGTTTTCCGGAGCCGGTCGGAGAGCTCGAAGCGTTTCACACCGCCGGCGGCCTCTCGACGATGGCATTCCGCTACGAAGGCAAGATTCCGACGATGGAGTACAAGACCCTCCGCTATCCCGGCCATGCGAAGATCATGGCGGCGATCCGCGAGCTCGGACTTCTCGACACGCAGCCGGTAGACGTGAAGGGCCTGCGCGTAGTGCCACGCGACGTCGTCGTCGCAGTGATGGGTCCGCGGCTGACGAAGCCGAGCGGACGTGACATCGTCGCGCTGCGCGTTCTGGTGGAAGGGAAGAAGTTGGGCGTGGCAAAAAAAATCGGCTGGGAGCTCGTCGATCGATACGACGCCGAGCGCGGCATCAGCGCGATGGAGCGGACGACCGGCTATTCGCTTTCGATCACCGGTCAGATGCAGGCGCGCGGAGAAATCGGAAAGAGCGGCGTGTACACGCCTGATGAATGTGTTCCGCCGCGCAGCTACATCGATGAGCTCGCGAAGCGCGGAGTCGCGATCAGGGAGATAGCTGCCTAGCGGTCAGGCGACGGTGCTGTTTCCGTCGGCGAGAGTTGCCATCGGAGTCGCCTTGTCCCAAAGCGCGCGCAGCTCTTCCTGCGACATCTTCTCCCAACCCTTCGGGACCGGATTGAGGCAGCGCTTCTCGCGCAGCGACTCGAACACCAGCCATCCGCTTGCGCGTCCGGAGCTCACGACGGTACGGACCTGAACGAGCCTGCGGCGCTGGCCCCTACGGCGCTCGAGGCCTTTCCATTCTCCGGTTCTTTTCCGGCGCTCGATCGTCCGTCGTTCAGCTCTGTTCGGACGAACATCCCACACCTGCCAGTACGCGCCGAATCTATCTACAAAAGTGCGATAACTCATTTTGAACATTTATTGAAACACCGGCGTCCCCGCCTACGTCAAGTCTACAATTCCAATCGACAAAAGTTCAAGTTCGGTGCCACGTACGACTCGTTAGCTTCGCGATCGGGCGATTAACTAATTAATTATCGTCCGAAGCTCGCGAGAGTTTCTCCCATGACGTCGATCATGGATTTCGCGCTCCACCGGTCCGTTCCGTTGTAAAGAAAGGTGAACGCAAGAATTTCGCCGTCCGCCGCGGTGACATATCCGGCGAGACCTATCACGTCGTTGGTCGTTCCCGTCTTTGCGTGGAGATTTCCTTCGGCGGGCGTGTTGCGCATCCGGCGTCTGAGCAACTCGGAGTCGCCCGCCACCGGAAGCGATGCGTGCAGCCACGGGCCCCACGACGATTTGTGTGCGTAGCCGAGGAGCTGGGTCATCGCGCGGGCGGTGACGCGATCGAGTGTGGAGAGTCCGCTGCCGTCGGCGAAGACAAGGCTCGCCGAATCGGCGCCGACCTTGTCGGCGAAGAAAGAGCGGAGAAGGTGGGAGCTGTTGGGGACGGAGCCGGTCGCGTCGCGGGCCGGTCCGCGGGCGGCGTCGCGGAAGAGCAGCTCCGCGTAATGGTTGATGCTCTCGCGGTTCATCGCCGCGATCATGCTGAAGAGCGGCGGTGATTTCATGCTCGCCACTTTCACCGCCGATGGCGGCGTCCGTCCGGTGCGGATCACGCCGTCGACGGTGATGCCCCGGGCGACGAGCGCGTTGCGGAATGCGCCGGTCGTGAATAGCGGCGGATCGTCGACGACATAGAGATATTTGCGCGTTCCGGCGCGGGAGCCGATCGTGCCGTTGGCCTGGATGGTTCCGTCACTCTGCTTCCTGAACGAGAGACGTGCGCGACGCCCGGAAGTCGTGCGCACATTGCTGACGAGCAGAATTCCATTCGTCGACGGCTCGAGGGTCACCGATGCGGGATGACCGGGCGAGCCCGGAGTAACCGCTACCGCGACGAGATTCTCGTTCAGCGAAAGCGCCGACACGCGTGCGGCATACGACGCCTGCAGATATCGCGTGAGCCATCCTTCGGGAATGCGCTGATCGTCGAACCCGGACGCGTCGCCGACGACACTGCCGGCGATGTGCTCGATTCCGCTCGTTGCGACCATGTCCGCAAGCCGGCGCATCGGCTCGTCGGCCCCGCCGGGCAGAAATTTTCCGGACAGCGCCGGATCGCCGTCGCCGCGGAGGTAAAGATTTCCGCGCAGCGTTCCGTCGGGTCCGATAGTGCCGTCACGCAGCGCGTCGGTGCTGAACTGGTAGTTGGGTCCGAATCGCTCGAACGCGATCGAGCTGGTGAGCAGCTTCATCGTGGAAGCCGGCATCAGCGGCGCGCCGACGTTCTGCGCGAAAAGCGTATCCCCTCGCGTGAGCGAGATCACCATCGCACCCCACTGTCCGCGCGTGACGCGGCCGGTGAGGGAGCCGAGGTCCGCGGCGAGCGCGGCCGCTCCCTGCGGGGATGTGTAGTTAGGCAGAACGATCCGCGGAGCGCGGGTCTTCCGGGCGCGCCGGCTGCGCCGATGCGTTGTCGTCGCCTTCTTGCGATGAGCGGCCTGCGCCGCGACTGGCTCGTTGAGCCCGAAGGCGAGGAAAAGAAGAAGAGCGGCGCGGCGCGCGCGGGAAGTTCTTTTCATTGAGACCGGTTATGGTTTATCAAATGCAGCAGGAGTGAAGCCAGAAAGGTGCCAATGCCGCGCAGCTTGGAATATACCCGTGATTGACGTATTTTCTGCCGGAATGCGGAACTGGACCGCGGTGCGGAGAGAGCATGGCTGAACGGCAACACAATTTCCTTCGTGAAGGCATCTTCGCCGGATTCATCGGCGCGACGGCGATCGCCGTGTGGTTTCTGATCGTCGACACCATCGCCGGACATCCACTCTATACTCCAAAGCTGCTCGGCCAGGGCCTGGCCAATGTGCTCGGCAAGACGATGATGGACAGTCCCGCGCTGCAGGTGATCGGCTACACGATCTTCCACTACGCCGTCTTCGTCATCGTCGGGATCGTGCTGACGGTCATCATCCATCAGGCGCATCGCACGCCGGCGATTCTCGCCGGACTGCTGATGATGTTCGTCGCCTTCGAGCTCGGCGCGTACATGATCACCGGCCTGTTCGCCGAAGGTCCGCTGAAGGGGCTGGCCTGGTACCAGATTTTCGTGGCCAATCTTCTCGCGTCGCTATTGATGTTCTGGTATCTCTGGAAAACGCATCCGCAGATCGGCGGTCACTTCCGCCATGCGCTGGAGGGAACTGACGACTAGGCGGTCCTGGGCTTCCAGTCGACCTGCGCGCCCGCGGTGCTGTCCTCGCCGCGGGCGTTCCATTTGAAGAACACGACCGTCATGATGACGATGAAGATCAGTCCGCCCGGAATCCACATTATCAATCCGCCGAGCTGCTGGTCCTGGAGTGGAGTGATCGGGAGCACGCGAGGCGCGTTGAGGTAAGCAGGGTAGATGAGCGTGCTCGAGTAGACGATTGCTACCGCGACGACGGACATCGGAATACTCATCAGGAAGCTGTAGAGCATCTGGCCCGGGTACGCGAGTCGCGGCAGCTCCGGCAGCTGGCTGAGCAGCGGCCACCACATCATCACCGCCGCGGCCATGAACATCAGGTGCTCGACGATGTGAACGTTGTGGTTCGCCATTGCCAGGTTGTACATCGGCGGCAGGTGCCAGACGATGATGACGACGTTGAAGACCGCGTAGCAAGTAAATGGCCTGGTGAGGAAGCGCGCGGCGCGCGCGACGCTCTTGTTGCGAAGCGCGGGGCGCAGCATCCACCCCGGCGTTCCGGCGATCAGCAGCGGCGGCACGGCCAGCGTGAGCAGGAGGTGCTGGACCATGTGCGCGCTGAAGAGGTAATCGTCGCTGAGGTCGTGAATCGGTCCGTTGAGCGACGCGAAAAGAACGAGCAGCCCAAGGAAGAATGAGATCGATTGTCTGGCTGGCAAGTCGCATCTGCCCGGCTGTCGACTCTCGACTTCAGTTCTCCAGATGTAGAGGGCTGCGAGAGCCAGGATTCCGATTACCGTACTGACGTGCACCGACCAGTCTCTCCACGAAAAGACTTCGGTCTGGTGCAGCAGCGCGAAGAACGGCATCGGAACGCGCTAGTGCCTTAGTACCGTGAGGTGCCCGAAGAGGAAAAGGAGCGCGACGAGCGTCGTCGCGGCGATGAGCAGCGGTCCGGTGAAGAGCGCGCGGAAAAGCTTGTGATCGTACTTGAGGTGCATGTAGAACATCACGACGATGGCGAATTTCATCGCCGACATCGTCAGCAGCGTCGGAACGAACGCCCGCGAAGCTACGAACGACGGAACATAGTACGCCCACACTTCGCCGACGGTGATGAGGGTGAGGATGAGCGCGACTTTCCAGTAGGTGTCCCACGTCGGGTGCGCGTGCACTTCGGCGTGGGGTGCGTGCGCAGTGGCCTCGGCGGAATCGGGCGTGGCGTGCGAATCGGCGGGAGAGTCCATCGGATTTACCTGATTAGATAGACGAGCGTGAAGATCGCGATCCAGACGACGTCGACGAAGTGCCAGTAAAGAGCGCAGATGTCGACGATCAGGGCGTCCTTCGGTCCGAGCCCGCGTCGCTGATCGATGCCGAGAAGCGACAGTAGCCAGAGCACTCCGGCGGTTACGTGGGCGCCGTGGAACCCGGTGAGCGTGAAGAAGGAAGAGCCGAAGAGATTCGTCTTGATCGTGAGCCCTTCGTGCACGAATGAAGTGAACTCGTACGCCTGGAAGCCAAGGAAGGTCGAGCCGGCGAGCGCCGTCATAAAAAGCCAGAGCTTCGAGGACGCGAGCTTACGCGTCCACCAGCCGGCGTTCGGCGGCAGCGGCCGTCCCTTGTTCTGCACCGCGGCGAGCGCGAGCACCATGAACAGCGAGGACATCAGCAGCACGAACGTCGACATCGAAGTCACCGGGATGTTCAGGATCGGATTCAGAACGTGTCCGGTCGCCGGGTCGGTCCATTTCTCGTGCGGGAACGGGCCGACGACGCTCCGGCCCTTGTAGATCAGGTACGTCGAGATGAGCGAGATGAAGAGCATGCACTCCGAGCCGATGAACGCCCAGATGGCGATCTTCCGGCTGTCGAGGCCGGTGGTCGTGTAGTGCGGGACGGGGGTTGCCGCGGTCGACATTCTAGTGGTGCTCCGGCTCGAGAGGCGCCAACAGCCAGCCGAAAAGCGAGAGGATCATGATTGCCGCGCCGACGAAGATGATCGCCCTCGTCGTGAGCAGGCCGCAGAACATGACGACGAGTCCGAGCGCGACGAGAAGCGGCTTGATCGTGCTGTACGGAATCACGATGCCGAGCTCGGCGGCGGTCTTTCCTTCCTGCGAATTGATGCGGGCGCTCTCGCGATCCGCCTCCTTCCCCTCCCACAGCGGATAGCGGGACGTCACCTGGGGGATCTGCGCGAAGTTGTACTCCGGAGGCGGGCTCGGAATCGTCCACTCGAGCGTCGCCGCTCCCCACGGATTGGAACCGGCGATGGGGCCGCTCCTTTTGGAGCGGAAGAAGTTGTAGATGAAGAACAGCGTGGCGACGACGAGTATGTACGCGCCGATCGTCGATATCAGGTTGTAAGACTCCCACCCCTGACCGGAGTCGTAGGTGTAGATCCGCCGCGGCATGCCGAGCATGCCCGCGAAGTGCATCGGGAAGAACGTCAGGTTCATTCCGACGAAGTTGAGCCAGAAGTGGATCTTTCCGAGGCGCTCGTCGAGAATCCGGCCGAAAATCTTCGGGAAGTAGTGGTAGATGCCGGCGAAGATTCCCATTATCGAGCCGCCGAAGAGCACGTAGTGGAAGTGCGCGACGATGAAGTAGGTATCAGTCTGCTGGAGGTCGGCGGGCGGCACCGAGTGCATCACACCCGAGATTCCGCCGATGGTGAACAGCGCGATCAGCCCGATTGCGAACAGCATCGCCGTCGTCAGGCGGATCTGTCCCTGCGCCATCGTCGCGATCCAGTTGAAGATCTTCACGCCCGTCGGGATTCCGATGAGCATCGTCGCCAGCGAGAAGAAGGTGTCGGCGATCGGTCCCATGCCCACGGCGAACATGTGGTGCGCCCATACTCCGAAGCCGAGCACGGCGATCAGAATTCCCGAGTACACCATAACCGGATATCCGAAGAGCGGTTTCTTCGAATAGGTCGGGATCACTTCCGACACGAGCCCGAAGGCGGGAAGAACGAGGATGTAGACCTCGGGATGGCCGAAGATCCAGAAGAGGTGCTGCCAGAGCAGGGGATCGGCGCCGGCGCTTACCGTGTTGTAGAAGTTCGTGCCGAAGAAACGGTCGAAGAGAAGGAATACGAGCGCGATCGTGATCACCGGGAAGGCGAGCACCATCAGGAACTGCACGACGAACGCCATCCAGGTGAACATCGGCATCCGCATCAGCGACATGCCGGGCGCGCGAAGGTTGATGATCGTCGTCAGGAAGTTGAACGCGGCAGCGAGCGACGAAACGCCGAGGATCTGGAGACCGATCACCCAGAAATCTATGTTGATGCCCGGCGAGAACGCGCGCGTCGTCAGCGGGGCGTAGCCGAACCATCCGCCGTTCGGGGCGACCGCGAAGAAGATCGGAACGGTGATGAAGATTCCGCCGAAAAGATATACCCAGTAGCTGAACGCGTTGAGCCGCGGGAACGCCACGTCTCGCGCGCCGATCTGCAGCGGAATGAGAAAATTGAAGAACGCCGCCGACAACGGCATGATCGCGAGGAAGATCATCGTCGTGCCGTGCATCGTGAACAGCTGATTGTAGAACTCCGCTGAAACGAGATGCTGGTTCGGCGCGCCGAGCTGCGCGCGGATCACAACCGCCTCGAGGCCGCCGAAGACAAAGAAGAAGAGGGCGGTAAAGAGGTAGAGCGTGCCGATGCGCTTGTGATCGACCGTCGTCAGCCAGCTCCACACTCCGGTGTGCTCGCCTTCGTACGGCTTCGGGTATGGGGTGGCGATAGCTGTCGTTGCCAATTCCGTCTCCGGTTTACTTCAGGACTGAGAGATATGCGACGATGTCGGCGATCTGCTGATCGGTCAATCCGCCGGTCGTCACAGTTGTTTTGAGCACTGGGTCGTACTGATCCTTTCCGAGCGTCGGCATAATCACGCCCGGCTTCATGACTCGCGCGTTCTTGATCCAGAGCGCGAGGTACGCGGCGGTGTTCGGGTAAAGTCCGGCAGCGATGCTGCTCCGGGACGCAATGTGCGTGAGGTTCGGCGCGGTCGTGCCCATCGCCGCCGGATTACCGGCGATCGCGTGACATCCGATGCACGCACTTCCGGAGAACACTTCCATCCCACGGTGCGCGTTGCCGGTGAGTCCGGCGGTGAACGTCACGCCGGCGGGCGGTCCCGCGTGGGGGACCGCCCACTCGGGAATCTTCTCACGCGGGAAAATAAATCCTTCACCCTCTGCCGCTGCGGCCGTCATCATCTGGGGGGTGCTCGACGCGGCCGACGCGGGTTGAGCCGGGGTCGGCGTCGCACCGAATACGGCCGGGCGCTTCTGACCCGCAACCCACGACGCAAACTGATCGGGCTTCACCGTGAACACACGGAACTTCATGTTGGCATGAGACGTTCCGCAGTACTCGGCACAGAACCCGTTCCACACGCTGGCTTCCATCGCCGAGTCGGGCGTGTACCAGAGAAAGTTCGTTCGATTCGTGACGACGTCACGCTTTCCGCCGAGCTGTGGCGTCCAGAAGGAGTGGATGACGTCGGCAGAGCGGAGTGTGAAGTTGACGGTGCGTCCCGTCGGAATGTAGACCTCGTTTGCCGTCGTGATTCCGTATTCGGGATACTTGAACTCCCACCACCACTGATGGCCGGTCACCTCGACGTTTAGTGAGCCATGTGGCGAGTTCGCCTGCGTCTTGAAGATCGTCCGTACGGTCGGGATTGCGATGAAGACGAGTATGATCGCCGGAATCAGCGTCCAGAGGATCTCGAGCTTCGTGCTTCCGTGCGTCTGCGGCGGGCGCGTGTCGTCATCTACATGGCGATACCGCAATATGACGACGACCAGCGCCGCCTCGACGAGGACGAAGACGATGGTGCCGAGGAGCAGAAGGCGGTTCCAGAGAGCGTCGATGTCACGACCCAGCTCCGTGTGCGGGCTGAAGGTCGTGTTGGGATGATTGCCGGAGCACGCGCCCGCAGCGAGCGCGAGGAGAACCGTCATCGCGAGCGGTGCGAGCCGCCGCAGGCGGTCAGTGCCTTTCATCTAATTGGAAGTCGTTGGGATTTCTTTCACGTAAACCGCCTACAAGGTAACGCAGCACGTCCGGTGAGGGGAGGGCGCGGGCGCCCCTGAAATGCATTTTTCGGGCGCGCGGTTCACGGACTCATGTCGGACCGCGGGGCGGTCATGCCTTCGGGGTTCAGCAGCCGGTCGATCTCGTCGCGCGTCATCAGTCCGCTTTCGCTCACAAGATCATAAACTCCCCGGCCTGTCTCGAGCGCTTTCCTCGCAATCTCCGTCGTCGCCTCGTAGCCCAGCACAGGTACGAGGGCGGTGATGACCCCGATCGAATGCTCGACGAACATGCGCATGCGCTCGGGATTCGCCGTGATTCCCTCGACGCATTTGACACGCAGGATGTCGCAGGCGCGGGCCATACTCGTTAGCCCGCGCAGCAGACGGTAGGCGATGATCGGCTCGAACACGTTGAGCTGGAGCTGTCCGCCCTCCGCGGCGATGGTGACCGTTACGTCTCCGCCGATAACCTCGAAGCACACCTGGTTGACGAGCTCGGGAATTACGGGATTCACCTTGCCCGGCATGATCGACGAGCCGGGCTGCATCGGCGGGAGATTTATCTCGCCAAAACCGGCGCGCGGTCCGGAGCTCAGCAGGCGAAGGTCATTGCAGATCTTGGACAGTTTTACCGCGCAGCGCTTGAGCACTCCCGAGAGCTGGACGAAGACGCCGGTATCGGCGGTCGCCTCGACGAGATCGGGCGCGGTTATCAATTGAAGTCCGGTGATCTTCGCCAGGTGAGCGCGCACGCGCTCCGCGTAGCCGGTGGGTGCGGTGATGCCCGTCCCGATCGCGGTCGCCCCCATGTTGATCTCGCGGATGAGCGTCTGCGCCTCGCCAAGCCGGTCGACGTCCTCCAGCATCGTGTGCGCGAATGCACTGAACTCCTGTCCGAGCGTCATCGGCACGGCGTCCTGCAGCTGTGTGCGCCCCATTTTAAGAAAGGGGGAGAACTCTTCGCCCTTCCGGAGAAAGGCGCCGGCGAGCGCGCCCATCGCCGTCTGCAGCTCGCTGATGCTGGAGTGCAGGGCCAGCTTCACCGCGGTCGGATATACGTCATTCGTGGACTGGCTGAGATTGACGTGTGTATTTGGGTGAACGACGTCGTACTCGCCGCGGCTGTGTCCGAGAAGCTCCAGCGCGCGGTTGGCAATCACCTCGTTCGCGTTCATGTTCGTCGAGGTGCCGGCTCCGCCCTGGATCATGTCGACGCGGAAGTGCTCGTGATGCTTTCCGGCGCGAATCTCGGCGGCCGCCGTCACGATCGCGCCGGCCACTTCGGCTTCGAGAAGATCGAGCTCGAGATTGGCGAGCGCCGCTGCTTCCTTGACGGCGGCAAGCCCGGCGACGAGCGTCGGAAATTCGTGCAGCTCCACGCCGCTGATGGCGAAGTTCTCCATCGCGCGCAGCGTTTGAATGCCGTAAAGCGCGGAATCGGGAACCTCGCGCTCGCCGAGCAGGTCGTGCTCGCGGCGAGTAGACTTTGCAGCGGTGCGAGGACGGCTCCTTGCTGCCGTCTTAAGCCGGGGCTTTTCGGACGATTCGCTCACGAGGCGGAAACTACAACCCAACCGTGGCCGCTGTGAAGGCGACCGCCAGCGCGAGGAGATACCATGTCAGTTTCGCGGCGTAAGTTCATCGGCACCGGTGTCGCCGGTGCGGCGGGGCTCACCTTCGGTCGAGCGTCACGTGCGCAGACCGCGCTGATGGAATCTCTCGAATCGGGCGCGCCAAACCGGCTGGGGTCGCGGCCGGTGGTGGTGGCGTCGGCGAACGGCATCAGGGGCGTGGCCAAAGCATACGAGATGATTTCGCGCGACAATGCCGACACCCTGGATGCCATCATCGCGGGCGTGAATATCCAGGAGCTCGATCCCGAGGATCAGTCGGTCGGGCTGGGTGGTCTTCCGAACGAGGACGGCGTCGTGCAGCTCGATGCATCCTGCATGCATGGCCCGACGAAGCGTGCCGGCGCAGTCGCCGCGCTCGAGGACATCGCGACCGCGTCGCTCGTCGCGAAGGCGGTCATGGAACACACGGACCACGTTCTGCTCGTCGGCGCGGGCGCGAAAAAATTCGCGCTCGAGATGGGCTTCAAGGAACAGAATCTTCTCACCGAGAAGAGCCGGCAGGACTGGCTCAAATGGAGAGCGTGTCTTGCCTCGAATGGCGGGCGTCTCGATCAAGCGAACCCGCTTGCGGTCAAATTCACCACCGGGACGATTCACATGAGCGCCCTGAATGCCGGCGGCGACATTTCATCCGTCACCACTACGAGCGGACGCTCGTGGAAGCTGTCCGGCAGAGTCGGTGACTCGGCGATCCCCGGCGCCGGTCAGTACTGCGACAATACCGTCGGCGCGGCGGGCTCGACGGGACGCGGCGAAGCGAACATCAAGGTCGCCGGTGCTTTTCTCATCGTCGAGCTGATGAGAAACGGCGCGACACCCGAAGAGGCGTGTCTCAAGGCGACGCAGCGCGCGATAGCGATGACGGAAAGGCGGCTACTCGATTCGAACCGCCGGCCGCTCTTCGATCTCAGCTTTTATGCGCTCTCAAAGGACGGCCGCTTCGGCTCCGCGAGCGCGTACCCGGGATTCAATTTCGCCGTCGCGGACGCGAGCGGCGCCCGACTCATTGATGCGGCCTATTTGTTCAAGAGCTCGGAGAGGCCGGCGTTTCCGCCGGTCAGCTGCCGGCGGTCCTGAACGTAGATGCGAGCTCGGAGAGTCTCGCCGCCGACGTGGTCAAGTCGATGGCGCCCGAGGCTATCTCGGTGATCGCCCGGCTCTCCTCATCGCTGGCGGTGGCGACGGATTTCATCGTTCTCGAGAAGGGCACCGTCTCCTTCGCGATCTGATTGAGCCGCTCGCTCATCGAGGCGACGAGCTCCGCCGCTTGGGCGAGCGTCGTCTCGACGCGAACGGTCCACTCTTCGGCCTCCTTCGCGCTGTACTCGACATTCGACAGCGTGCGCCTCCCGACGAGGGTCGTCTCCATCACGCCGCGCGCGGTGGTGACCGTACGCGTCGTGCAGTCGCGGGCGCGCTCGACGTTCTCGACCATCGTCTTTACCAGCGCGTCGGTGCGCTGAGCGGCCTCGGCCGAGCTGGCCGCGAGCCGGCGCACTTCTCCGGCGACGACGGCAAACCCTTCGCCCTGCTCGCCGGCGCGCGCCGCTTCCATCGCGGCGTTGAGCGAGAGAAGCTTCGACTGCCGCGAGATCTTCTGGACGAGACTCAGGAACGCCCGGATCTCCTCGACGGCCAATGCGAGATCGGAGATCGCCTCCGCCGAAGCGAGTGAGTCCGTCGTGAGCGAATCGAGGGCGCGCGAGTTGTCATCGAGGCGCGCGCGGTTTTCCTCGGCGACGTCACGGAGGCGGCGCTCGCGGCGGAGCCCTTCCTCGCGCGATTCACGGAGCGAGCTGAAGGTCTCCGTCATTCTTCCGGCGCTGGATGCGAGATCGATCAGTGCCTGCTGGCGCGTGCTCGCCGTCGCGCTTAGTTCGTCGGCGACAGCCGCGTTCTGCCGCGTGGATGTCGCGACGGAGCGCGCCGAGTCGGCAATCGAACGGGCGCGCCCCGCTGTTTCCTCGGCCCTCTCCTTCATCGAGGCGGCGAGCTTGTTGAGCTCGGCCACCATCGCTACCGTCGCGCGGCTCAACCGGCCGACTTCGTCATTCGATTCGTATGGCTGATATGGAACTGACAGCTGGCCGCGGCCGACCGCTTCGGAAAGGCGAGCCATTTCCGCAACGGGACCTGTCACCTGGTGACGAATGAAATACATCGTCTCGATCATCAGGATGATCACAAGCCCGAGGGTCCACGCCGCCGCGAGAAGAAGCGTCGCGCGAAATTGGGGGATGTCGAGGATTTGCGCGCGGACGTCCGGCGTGAGCAGCGAATGCAGATGCCAGGCAATGAGCGCCAGTCCGACGATGAAAATCGCCGAGATGGGAACGATCATCCTGTAAAGTGCGCGCCGCTGGAGCATGCTCAGCATCGGCCGGAGCAGTCCGCTGCTCGTCGCGCGGGGAGCAAGCTGGGCTGAACGGGCAGTCAAGACGACCGATCCGCAAAGGTCAAGCGCACGCCGGGAAGCACGTGAAGTTGTACTCGGGAGCGGCTACTTTGTACGAATGGAAGATTCGGCGACATCGAACGAGCATTTCTCCTCTGTGGCCGGCTACGATCCCTCAGTGATCGAGCCGAAATGGCAGCGCATCTGGATCGAGCGCGGAACCAATTCGACCGACCTCGAGCAGGCGTCGCGGCCGTTCTACACTCTAATGATGTTTCCGTATCCGTCGGCGGAAGGGCTCCATGTCGGAAACCTCTTCGCCTTCACTGGAAACGATATCTATGGACGCTTTCAGCGTCTACAAGGCTACAACGTATTTGAGCCCCTTGGCTATGACGCGTTCGGGATTCATTCGGAAAACTTCGCCCTCAAGGAGGGGAAGCATCCGATGGATCTCATTCCCCGCAACATAGCGAACTTCCGCAGGCAGCTGGAGCGCGCGGGCCTCATGGTCGATTGGCGCTACACGCTTTCGACTACCGAGCCCGACTACTACAAGTGGACCCAGTGGGTCTTCCTGCAGCTGTTCAAGCGCGGCCTCGCGTACAAAAAGCAGGCAGCTGTGAACTGGTGCCCGAGCTGCAAGACCGTACTGGCCAACGAGCAGGTCGTCGGCGGAGTCTGCGAGCGCTGCGGCACGCCCGTCGAGCAGCGGCTCCTCGAGCAGTGGTTCTTCCGCATCAGCGACTACGCGCCGCGTCTGCTCGCCAATCTCGACCACATCGACTGGTCGGAGTCGACGAAGACCGCGCAGCGGAACTGGATCGGCAGATCAGAAGGCGCCGAGCTGGTTTTTTCGGCGAAGTGCACATCAGGCGAGACAGTTGGGATCCGTGTTTTCACGACGAGGGCGGACACGATTTACGGCGCGACATATCTCGTCGTGGCGCCCGAGCACCCGCTTGTACCGTCGCTTACGGCGCGCGAGCAGCAGAAAGAAGTCGGCCGCTATCTGGAGCGAACGGAAAAGCAGGACATCGTGAGCCGGAAGACGAGCACGGAAAAGACCGGAGTTTTTTCCGGATCGTACGCGATCAACCCGGCAACAGGAAAGCAGATTCCCGTCTGGATCGCCGACTACGTGTTGATGGAATACGGAACGGGCGCGATAATGGGCGTGCCCGGGCATGACGAGCGCGACTTCGAGTTCGCGCAAAAGTTCAAGCTCCCCATCGTTCGCGTCGTCTCCGGTGAGCGGGAAGAAGCGAACGCTCCGCTCGACGCCGCTGAAACCGATACCGAGATCGGCACGATGGTGAACTCAGGACCGCTCAACGGACTATCCGTCGAAGCGGCGAAGGAAAAAATTCTTGAGGTGCTCGGCGAATCGGCGGCGAAACCCGTCGTGAATTTCCGGCTTCATGACTGGTGCATCTCGCGGCAGCGGTATTGGGGCCCCCCGATTCCGATTATCTACTGCGACAAGTGCGGTCCGGTCGCCGTTCCGGAGAAGGATCTCCCGGTGGTTCTGCCGTTCATCGAGGACTTCAAGCCCGACGACTCGGGCGTGTCACCGCTTGCGCGCCACGAAGAATGGTATCGCGTCGCGTGTCCGGAGTGCGGAGGGGCGGCGCGCCGCGAGACCGACGTCTCGGACACCTTCCTTGACAGCGCGTGGTATTTCCTCCGCTATCCGAGCGTCGGCAACGACGGGGAGCCGTTCGAGAAAGAGGTGACGAACCGGTGGCTGCCGGTGAACTCGTACATCGGCGGCAACGAGCACGCGGTGCTCCACCTGCTCTACTCTCGCTTCGTGACAATGGTGTTGTGCGATGCGGGCGAGATCGAATTTGAGGAGCCGTTCACGCGCTTCCGCGCCCACGGACTCATCGTCCGCGAAGGGTCGAAGATGTCGAAGAGCAGGGGAAACGTCGTGATCCCCGACGAGTACATCGCAACGTGGGGCGCGGACGCCTTCCGCACCTATCTCATGTTCCTCGGTCCGTTCGAGGAGGGCGGTGACTTCCGCGATAGGAGCATCTCCGGGCCACGCCGGTTTCTCGACCGGCTGTGGGCGTCCGTCAAATCGATGCGCACGGAGGGCGACGCCGATCCAGTCGTGCTGCGCAAGCTGCATCGGACGATCAAGAAAGTCGGGGAGGACATTCAGCGTCTCAGCTACAACACCGCGATCGCAGCGATGATGGAATACATCAACGTCGTCCGGAAAGGCGAACGGACTTCGCACCGGGACGAGATCGTTCCGCTCCTGGCGCTCGTGTCACCCTTCGCGCCGCACATAGCCGAAGAGCTCTGGGAGCAGATCGGAAACGAGGGAAGCGTGTTCGACGCGGGTTGGCCGGAATTCGACGCCGCCCTTGCCACGGAAGAGACGGTCGAGCTCATCGTCCAGGTGAACGGCAAGCTGCGCGGGAAGATTCAGGTTCCCCGCGACGTCGACGAGGAGAGCGCCCTCGTAGCGGCGCTCGCCGATCCGGCGGTCGCGCGCTTCGTCGCCGGCTCACCGAAGAAAGTGATTTTCGTGCCGGGGCGGCTGCTCAACCTCGTCGTCTAGGCGCAGCCGCCGTCGTCACGCGCCGGCGGCTGCGCTATTTCAGATTCAGACGCTTCGCGATCTGATCGTTGACGCGCTCCTCGAGGGCCCCGGTGGATCCGCAATGCACCGCGTTGGTTCCTGATACCATGGAAGTTGCAGTCGCGTCGAGCACGGTCGCCGCTTTCGAAGTGCCGTCTGCTTCCTTCTGAATCTGGGTGGCGATGTTCATCGATATCATGTACGTGTCGGCGTTCGGACCGCCCGACGCCTCGCCGCACATGAAATACTTGCGCATCGGCACGCCGGCAATCTCCCGCCTGGCGGTGAATCCCTGGTTTCCTGCGAGCATCGCCTCATTGACGAGGATCGTAATCGGAATCGCAAGGTCGGCGTAGGCCGCCGGCACCTGCTTCCACGCGGAGTCCGCTGACGCAGCCAGCGCCTTGATTCCCGGCTCCACGTCGGCAACCATCGATAAGGTCGCTACTGACCCGGAAGCTCCGGTAATCTGAGTGGTGGATGTGGAGGAACCGGTGCCGAGCCCGGGCGAACTCGCGCACCCGATAGTTGCGAGAAGGGCAATGAGTCCCGATATGCGCATGTCATCTCCATTGTTGGTTGTCCCTCATTCATTGCATTGCGATCGTCTGGCTTTTAGCACGTCATCATTGCCACGCGCGCGTAAGCGCCGCTATTCCGGAATTCTCACTCGTATAAATCGTCTGGATCCGCCGCCGCCAGCTCGATAAGATAATCCGCGACACGCCGGACGACAGCGTCGAGATAGCGCTCGCCTTTTTCCTTCGAGGCTTTCGCCGGATTCCCGCTTCCGGTGTCCGCCGAAACCTTCGTCCACGACCTCGGCGCCCACGCCCAGCCGTCGCGCAACCCGCGGACGCGAAATTTTTTCGCTCTTCCGTCCCCCGCTTCAGAAAGCGGCAGCACGAGATCGGGCTCGATCGCCATCATGACGCTGGTCTCGAGCTCGCCCGCGTGATCGCCGGGCGAATCGAAAAACGTTCCGCTCTCGAGACATGCGTACCAGTTGATAGTCGAGACGAAAACGTCATGACGCGGCAGCAGCTCGCGGATTATCTGGCGGAAATCATTCCCGCCGTGGCCATTGAGAATGAGCAGTTTCTTCACGCCCTGCGCCGCGAGCGATGCGATGAGATCAGCGAGAATCGCCGCCTGCGTCGACGGATTCATGTTGAGCGTCAGGCGCAAATCGAGCTGGCCGGTGTTCACGCCGAAAGGGACACCGGGAAGCACGCAGACCCTCGCGCCCGCATTCCAGGCGAGCTCGGCGGCGCGCTCGGCGATCGCCGCTGATTCATAGTTGTCAGTGCCGTAGGGGAGATGATAGTTGTGCGGCTCCGTCGCGCCCCACGGCAGAATCGCCACTTCGTACTGGGTGCCGCGAACGGCCTTCCACGTCACTTCAGAGAGAACGTACGGGCGTCCCGCCATCAGCCGGCCATCCATTTTCCGACGTATCCGCCGACAAAGTAGCCGACGATAGCGACACCGACTCCGACGACGAACATGTCGAAGCCCGACCGGAAGACACCGCGGCCGGTGAAAATCGAACGCGCCGCGCCAACAAGAAAGTGGGACAGCATCGCCAGCGCGAAGGAGATCGCGATGGCCGTCATCCCCTGCCAGATGAAGAACGGAAATACCGGAATCACCGCACCCAGCGCGGTCGCGATTCCGGTGATCCATCCTTCCCGGAGCGGCGACATTCCCAGCTCGCCGATCTTTAGCTCTTCCTGCACCTGCTCCTTCAACATCTGTTGAGGATCGGCCATGATGCGCGTCGCGAGCTCGCGCGCGGTATCGGGCGGAATTCCCTTCGCCTCGTAAATCACGGCGAGCTCGTCGCGCTCGATCTCGGGCATCAGCTCGATCTCGTCCCGCTCCATCGCAATCTCGTACTCGTAAACCTCGCGCTCGCTCTTTCCGGCGAGATATCCGCTGGAGCCCATGCTGAGAGCGTCGGCGATCAATCCGGCGACTCCGGCAACGACCACCGCCTGGTGCTGATTGACCGCGGAGGCGCCGATGACGCCGGCGACAAGTCCGAAGTTCGCCGTCAATCCGTCATTGAATCCATAAACGATGTTGCGAAGGAATCCGCCGGACCCGGTCTTGTGCCACGGCTCGCCTCCCTTACGCGCGATCACGCCGAGTGTTGTCGCGTGTTCCGCCGATTCCCTCGCGAGCACCAGAGCTTCCGGACCACCGGGCGCGCCGCGCGGAGTGGCGCGGTGCATTTCCAGGTATGCTTTTACTTCGCGCCCTTCCTCCTCGAGAAGCATCGGGAGGAGGAACCCGGGTCCGAACCATTTTCCGAGGCGCGCGAGCATGCGCGTGCGTCCGCTTGGCTTGAACTTCGGAGCTTTGCGGCCGTTTCTCGCGAGAAGGTCGGCCCAGACCACCAGATGGCGGTCTTCAACCGCCGCCAGCTTCACGTAAGTCGCCTTTTTCTGGGGATCGGGCTCCGCCGCAGCCAATAAACGGTACAGGTAGGCGGCGTCGGCCTCGTCCTGCCAGTGATGCTCGAATGCGTCGAGATCCGGCGGCGTAAGGGGAGCGGAATCCGGTGCCGGCGGGGAGACGGGGGGCTGGGGGGCGGCGGTAGCGGACATCCAATACAATATCACTCCGGCACTCGTGGCGCGCACGGCAACCCTCGCCAGGTATTATTTGTCATATCGAGCAGAACAAACACGGAGATACAATGAAGCTTCTGTCCCTTCTTCCGATTGCAGGCCTTTTTGCGGCCGCGACGGGGAGCGCGCAAACACCCCCGCCTTCGCCGCGCGCCGATAGCGGATGCGTGTCCGGTCCGAATGGCCGCCTCGAATGCGTGTGGGCGCGAATGCTTGGACCCGGCGGCGATTCAATGATGCGAAGCATGCACCGGCACATGGATTCGGTGATGACCAAGCGGGCAGTGCTCGGCCTCGAGCTGCGTCCCACCGGAAGCCGCCGAGACACCCTCGGCGTTTTCGTCGAGAACGTCGTCCCAAGAGGTCCGGCTGAGACGGCGGGAATCATAGAGGGCGACCGCATCGCAGCGATAAATGGTGTCGACCTCCGTGTCTCGGGCGCCGATGTGGAAGATCCGTACACCAACGGTCTCGCGGCGCATCGGCTCTCACGCGAGGTGCAGAAACTCACGCCCGGCTCAAAGGTCAACCTTCGCGTCTGGTCGGGCGGACGGTACCGCGAAGTGCAGCTGACTGCGGGCAAGGCGAGCGACTTCATGCACGACCATATCGGAATGGAGCAGTTCGGCCCGATGATGCTGCGGATGCACGGTCCGGGCGGAATGGTCATGCCAATGCTGCCGGAAGGAATGAGAATGATGATGCCGCCCGATGGTGATCAGCGGCGCATCGAGCTTCACACCCGGTCGGGCCCCGTGCACCTGCGCTCGCACGCCGTGAACGCTCGGTCGGACCCCGTGAGCCTCGGGGCTCCGCTTGGAACGGTCCACGGCGACGCCCCGCGACGTGCCTTGATTCGGATCTGACGTCTTTGCGATGCCGCGGCCCCGCGGCATCTTTCGAAGATGAATGATGAGCGGCCCAAAGTTCGCCTCGACAAATGGCTTTGGGCTGCTCGCTTTTTCAAGACGCGCGCGCTTGCCGCAGCGGCGATCGATTCGGCCGTGTCGAAGTAAAGGGCAGCCGCGTAAAACGCTCGAAGCAGATCGAAGTCGGCGATACCGTCGAAGTCCGCCTCGGCCCCTACGAGCATCGCGTCGTCGTAAAAGCGCTGTCGGAGCGCCGCGGTCCAGCGAGCGTCGCGGCGAGTCTGTTCGAGGAGGTGCCCGAGAGCAAAGCCGCGCGCGAAGATCTTCAATTCAAGATGAAAGCAAGCGCGCCGGCGTTCGGCTACGATAGCGGAAGGCCGACGAAGAAAGAGCGCCGGGACATCGAAAAATTGCGCGGATTTAACGCTCGCTAGACCGACTTGGTGAATGCGCCACGAGGCATGTCGCTTGCATTATGGAGCATATGCACGGTAAGCCGACATTTTTACGTGGGGGCACCGATGAGAGACCGCAATAGCAAAATGACCGACGACGAAATCAACCGCCGCGGTATGGAGAACGAGCTTCGTGGCAGCGTGAAAGAGCTGAAGGGGAAGGTGCGTGGCGATCTTGGCGACGCGACGGATAACCGCAGCGAGCATCTGAAGGGTCGCGCCGAAGAGGTCGAAGGAAAGATTCAGAAGAATTTCGGCCGCGCCGAGGAAGACTCGACCCGCGACGATATCTAGCTTCGAACGAGGGTGTGAAAAGAGCCGGCGCGATTTCCGCGCCGGCTCTTTTTTCTATTGTGCTTCCGTCAGCGCGAGTCGGCCTTCGCGGTGGAGTCCCAGCGATGACGGCTCTTTTCCGCGTCGCGCCTGGCGGCCGCGCGCATTTCATCGAGCTTCGCCTGCTGCTCCGGATTCAGCAGCCGTTTGATCTGCTCGTGCGTGCTGTCGCTGACCGCGCGGGCAGCGCTGCTGATCGAATCCAGCTGCGGCTTTATCGGCTTGAACAGCGCCACGATTTGACGGTGCCGCTCCATCATCAGCGAGTCGATCGCCGATTTTTGCTTCGGCGCAAGGTCGAGCTCTTCCGCCATTCGCCGGCGGAAATCCTCGCGCCCGTGATGGGCGCGACGCGGCGCGAACCACATGCGATCCGCCGTAATGCCGATCGCGGCGCCGGCGATGAGTGCGACGAGGAGAAAGACGAGCGCGGAGCTCTTGGGGTTGTTCATCGTCGTCGCGTCAGTGGGAGAGCACGTATGTGAGAGTCGCCTCGCGCTGCGAGCTGCCATCGTGCGGAGCGGACAACAGCGCGACGGCACCCGGCAGCGCGTCGGCGATCATCGGCTGCGTGAAATCCTCATACGTGCTGCTCATCTCCGCCCGGTCGAGCTGGGACCAAACGGCACCGGCTACTGCGAGAAGAAGCGCGGCTGCGGCGACGCCCGGTGCCGCCCATCTGGCGAGCTCCGTCCACCACGCTGTTTCGTGCGTCAATGAACCGGCCCTCGCGAGCTGTCCGGTAATCCGCGCTTCGAGCGCGTTCCAGTAAGCTGGGTCCGACGGCGCCGCGTACAGCGATTTCATCGTCGCCATCACCTTCGCGTCCAGTTCGTCGTTTGCGTAGTCGTTATTCATGTCCGTTCCCTCATCCCCTCAAATTTCCCAGCAGCTTCTTCAGCTTCTGCCGCGCGTGATGCAAATCGGATCGCGCAGTGCCTCCCGGTATTCCCAGCATTTCGCCGATCTCGGCGTGCGTAAACCCTTCTATGTCGTGCAGCACCAGCACCGCTCGAGCTCTCTGCGGCAGCGTTGCGAGTGCCGCCTGCAGCCGCCTTCGAAGCTCGCCCTGCTCGGCCGGATCCCGGAACGCGTCGGGAAAAGTGTCCGACAGCTCCTCCGCCGACCGCACTTTCCTTCTTCGTGACAGATCCAGCGCCGCGTTGGCAACGATTCTGTTCAGCCACGCGCCGAAACTTTGCGCCGCGTCGAACCTGTCCAGCGCCTCGTATGCGCGAAAGAAACCATCCTGTACGGCGTCTTCCGCATCCTCGTGAGTTAGCACGACCGCTCTTGCCACGAGATATGCCCTGCGCTGGTGAATCCTCACCAATCCGGCGAAGCCGTCCTTATCCCCCGCCAAGGCGCGGGCGACAAGCGACCGCTCCTCCTCAGAGATACGCCCTTCCGCCGCCGTTCGTTGAGGCTCGACGGGCCGGGCTGCCGGTCCGATGTCCGGTGTCTGCGCCATCGGCAATCTCTTGGCGCGCGCGCGGCTAGTGGACAGGGCCCATCGCTCCGCGCGCCCGACCCGTCCGGAAGAGGAAGAGCAGCGGCAGCGCGGCGACGAGTATCGCGCCGCTCAACCAATAGATGCGTGAGAAAGCGAGCATGTTGGCCTGAAGCGTAACCTGCTTGTCGAGGATCGCCAGTGCTTCGGTGCGCGCGGTGAAGGCGTTTACCCCGCGGCTGATCAAACCGCGCGTGATGAATGATACCCGGGCGATCGTTTCCGGATCGCCGGCCGAGACGTGGCTCGTCAGGACGTTCTTCTCGAGCGCCTGATAACGTGCGAGAAGCGTGGCGACGATCGCGATTCCGAGGGAGCCGCCGAGCTGACGGAAAAGATTGAACATGCCCGTTCCCTGGGCGAGGTCTTTCACCGTCAGATCCGCCATCGTCGCGTTCGTGAGCGGAACGAAAATCAACCCGAGCCCGACACCGCGATTGATCAGCGGCCACCAGAGATCGCCGATGCCGCTCGCCGACGTGAGATGCGAGAGCTGCAGCATCGAGTAGAAGAAAAGCAGCGCCCCCGCGATGACGGTGTATCGCGCGTCGAGACGCATCGCGTTCCGTCCGACGATAGCCATCGTTATCGCCGACGCGATCGCGCCGGGCAGAATTATCCGGCCGGTTTGCCACGCGGTCATCTGCAGAACGCCCTGCAGAAAAACCGGCAGGACGAACACGGAGCCATAGAGGGCAAAGCCGAGCATCGTCCCCATGCTCACGCCCGCCGTCAGCTGGCGGCTCTTCAGAATTCTGAAGTTGATGACCGGCTCGTCGATAGTCAGCTCGCGCCACACGAGAGCGATGAGCGAGAGCAGCGACGTGACCCCGAGCCAGACGATCAGGCGCGACGACCACCAGTCGGCTCTCTCGCCGCGCTCGAGCATCCATTGCAGCGAGCCGACACACAGTGCGAGCAGCACGATGCCGAGATAGTCGACCTTCTTCGCTCTTTCCTGATGAAGAGCGTCATGCACGTACGTCCACGTCAGGATGGCGGCGATGATTCCGAGCGGAACGTTGATGTAGAAGATCCACGGCCAGTTGTAGTTGTCGGTGATCCAGCCGCCGAGTGTCGGTCCGAGCGTCGGACCAACCATGACTCCGACGCCGAAGATCGCCATCCCGGTGCCGGCTTCCTCCGGCGGAAAGGACTCATAGAGCGTCGCCTGCGCCGTCGACAGCAGTGCCCCTCCGCCGATTCCCTGAATCACTCTCCAGAAAATCAGAGCGCCAAGCGAGCTTGACGCGCCGCAGAAAAACGAGGCGACGACAAACAGCATGATCGAGCCGGCGAAGTACTGCTTGCGCCCGTAATACGCCGACAGCCATCCCGACATCGGGATGATGATGACGTTCGCGATGATGTACGACGTCGAGACCCACGCGATCTCGTCGAGCGTCGCGCCGAGGTTTCCCATCATGTGGGGAATTGCGACGTTGACGATCGATGTGTCTATCAGCTCGAGCATCGCCGCCATCGTGACGGTGGCGGCGATTATGTACTTGTGCGAGTAACGGCCGGCGCCGGCGTGAGCCTGCGCTGGTATGACCGCGGCTGTCACCGGCCGCGCGTGTCCACGTGAACAGTCACTGAAAGACCGGGACGCAGCGGACGACTGCCGCTGCACGGCTTCGTTACCGCGATACGAACGGGCACGCGCTGCACGACCTTCGTGAAGTTTCCGGTCGCATTGTCGGGAGGAAGCAGCGCGAACTTTGCGCCCGTCGCGCCGCTCACGCTCTCGACGCGGCCGAGCCCGACGCACCCGCCGTACGCATCAACCTCGAACTCCGCGGGCTGTCCGGGACGTACCTTCGCAAGCTGAGTCTCCTTGAAGTTCGCCGTCACCCAAACGGCCGTGTCGGCGACTACGCTCATGACCGGCTGGCCGGCGGAGACGAGCTGGCCTACTTCGATCTGCTTCTTCGCCACGACGCCCGAGCCGGGGGCGGTGAGGCGGGTATACTCGAGCTGCAGCTGCGCGTTGTCGCGAATGGCGCGTGCGCTGAGCGAACGGGCGCCTGCGACGCGTACGCCTGCCTGTGCCGTCGAAACGCTTCCGGTCGCTGCCGATGCCTGTCTCTCGGCGGCGATCAGATTGGCCGCAGCTGCCGACGCGGCCGCCTGTGCGGCATCGAGCTGCTGCTTCGAGATGATCTGCTTGCCGGCAAGCTCGCGCGCGCGGACGAGATCCGATTCGGCCTTGCGCGCATTCGCTCGCGCGGCGACGACCTGCGCGTCGAGGGCGGCGCGCTGCCCGCTGGCTGTCCGGACCTGCGACTCCGCCTGTCCGCCGATGCCGCTCGAAGCAGCCTCCGCCGCAGCGAGGTCGGCGTTCGCCTGCTCGAGACGGACACGATATTCCGCATCGTCGAGCTGTACGAGAACATCGCCCGCCTTCACAGGCTGATTCTCCTCGACGCGAACGCTCTTCACGTAGCCACCGACTTTCGCGATCACGGGAATGATGTGTCCATCCACCTGCGCGTTGTCGGTGCTGGCGTGGCTGCGCGAATAATTCCAATTCGTGAACGCCCAGAACGCGCCTATGAGAACCAGGAGAGCCACGATCGGCAGGACGATCTTCTTCTTCGAGCTTTCGTCCTCTTCTGCGACTGCGGTGGTGGTTTCCGGGGCTGTTGCGGTCGTCATCGTCTTCCTCTGATTGCGATTTGTCGTAGCTCGAAAGTGTTAGCGCAGGTCGTTCGCCGACCCCGTCGCGCGCGCGAGCGAAATGCGCGCGAGTCCGTAGGCTGTTTCAGCATCTATTACCAGTGATCTGGAAGTCGTGAGCGCCAGCGAGGCGTTGACGACGTCCGCGTTACCCGACACGCCGGCGTTGAACCGCTCGCGCGCCTGTGCCAGCTCTTCCTCAGCGAGTGTCAGCCGCTCGCGCGCCGCGTCGAGCTGTTCGCGCGCAGCCGACAGGTCGAGCAGCGCGCCGCGCACTTCCGCAGCTGTCTGCAGCTCGAGATCGCGCAGCCGCGCCTTCGCCTCCGCGGCGACAGCGGACTGCTCCTGAATCCGCGACTCGCGTCGGAATCCGTCGAAAACCGGCAGCGAGAGCTGAACTCCCCAGGTGTATGTGTTGAGAAGGCGCTGTCCCACTTTTCCGATGGCGCCATCGTCGGCGACAAGTCCCAACGTCGGCAGACGCTCAGCGCGAATCGCGGACACCGAAGTTTCCGCGGCGCGAAGACGCTCGACTTCGGCGCGCAGATCCGGCCGCGTCGCCATCGCTTTTGCGACGAGTGTCGCTTCGTCCGGCAGCTGGTCGCCGAGACCGGCGCCGAGGGTGTCGGCGAGAATGAACCGCTCTCCAACCGGGAGCGACAGCGTCCGTGCAAGGTCGAGCTGTGCGCGGTCGAGCGCGTTCCGTGACGCGATCAGGCTAGCCTTTGTCGCCGCGAGCTGAGCTCGCGCGCGGGTGACGTCGAGGCCGACTCCAGTGCCCGCCTGAAGCTGTGAGCGCGCGATCCCGAGCAGCTCCGTCGCGAGCGTCGTGTCTCGCTGGCGTGCGATGAGATCTGCATCGGCGCGGAGAGCGCGCACATACGCGACGGCGGCGTTTGCCGCCGCGAGGGAAGCCGCCTGGTCGGCATCAGCCGAGCTGGAGCGCGCGGCCGCTTTTGTGGAACGTACGCGGCCGAGGGCACCGGCATCGAAGAGATTCTGCTGGATTCGCCCGCGAATGTCGGTGGTGTTGATCGGACCCTCAACCTGACCGCGGGGATCGAACAGCGGCTTCTGTCCAGGCGCTGCCGGAAACTCAATGCCGAGAGTCGACGTGTTGAACGTTCGTCCGGCTTCCTGAAGGTACGAGCTCAGTGTCGGAAGAAGATCGGCGCGACGCTGACGGACCCGCGCATTCGCTTCGTCGGCGCGAAGACGCGCGATCTCAACGGACGCATTCTGCCGCTCCGCGATCTGAACCGCCTCGGCCATCGTCAGGCGCCGCACCCGGGCGGTCGTGTCCTGCGGGCGGGCGATTCCCGGTGCGAGTGCGAGTGCGATAAAAGCCGTGCGATAAAGTGTCATTTGAATCGTGGTTGGGCGGTCAGGCGCCATCCGCTTGTCCGGACGTCAAGTCGGCTGCGAGTAGTGAATGGAGATAGAAATCCTGGATGTCGGCGAAAACGCGTTCGTCATCGCGTCCCTCGAGCACCGGCAGGCACTCGCGTTTGTCGCACCAGACGCCGTTCATCACGAAGAGCGCGACGAGCATTCTTGCCGCGACCGTCGGATCGATTTCCCGAAATTCGCCGGCGTCGACGCCGCGGCGGATGATTCCACTGAGGAGCCGCAGTCCGCGGGCAATGACTTCCTCGGCGTAGAACTTCGCGAGGTCAGGGAACTGGTGGAGCTCGCCGATGACGAGGCGATGGATCGTCGCGAAAGCCGGGGAGCGGACAAACTCCCAGTATCGCTGCATGACGAGGGTCAGCTGTTCGGTCGGGCTGCCGGTGGCTGGGCGCTGTTCGCCGCGCTCGATCGCCGCAATGGCCGTCTCCCGGATCACTTCCCGAAAGAGGGCTTCCTTGTTTGCGAAGTAAAGGTAGATGGTGCCTTTGGAGACCCCCGCGCGGGCGGCAATGTCTTCAAGTCGGGCGTTGGCGAGCCCCTTTTGGCCGAAGACGTCGAGCGCGGCGTCTATGATTTGGGCGGGTCGCGCCTCCGGCCGGCGCTTCCAGCGTGGGGTTCGGGCCTTTCTGACGGAGTTAGTGGACATTCGTTTATATATAACTGACTGGTCAGTAAGAGTGTATTACCCAAGGCTTTCTGTCAAGGGGACAGTACAGGGTCAAAGAAAACGCGCCCGGCCGCTAGTCGCGGCCCAGGAGGCGAAAGGTGTGCCGGATGCGGCGATTCTTAGTGCGTCGCCGCGGGGGCTTCGGCTGCTTCCTTGTTCTTGTACTTCGCGTTCGTGAATACGACGATTGTGGTCAGAATCAAAAAGAGCGAGACCAGTCCAAGCACGAATCCTGTCAGCGCGGCGCTGAGATCCGTTTTCTTTTTAGCCATTCGTCTTTCCTCCCGGGGCCTGAGGGCCGTCGGTGACGCGGATGCTTTTCAAGGTGTCGTTCTGCGCGATCTTCGGAATGATATCGACTCCTTCCGTCACTTTCCCGAATACGGTGTGAACGCCGTCGAGATGCCGGGTGTTTCCCTCGTTGAGCACGATGAAAAACTGGCTCCCGCCCGTGTTCTTCCCCGCATGAGCCATGGAAAGCGCGCCGATCTCGTGGCGGTGCGGATTCCCGCTCGTCTCGCAGGGAATCGTCCAACCGGGGCCGCCAGTTCCGACTGGTCCCTTGGCGCTCTCGCCGCCGCGTGAGTATGGGTCCCCTCCCTGGACGACAAATCCCGGAATGACGCGATGGAATTTGGTGCCGTCATAAAAGGCGGAATTGGCGAGCTTCTCGAAATTGGCGACTGTTTTCGGGGCGTCCTTCTCGAACAGGTCGGCGGTTAGAGTGCCGCGACTGGTTTCGATCGTTGCTTTTTTCATCTCATCGGGTGAATGGGTTGCAGTCGGAAATGATATCTCAAACTTGGCTTGACGGGCAGATGTCGTTGAGCACGCAGTCGCCGCACTTCGGAGAGCGTGCGAGGCAAACTCGACGCCCGTGGAAAATCAGCAGATGGGAAAGCAGCGTCCAGACATCGCGCTGGAAGAGCTTTATCAGCTGACGCTCGACCTTCACCGGGTCCGTCTCGCGCGTGAGACCCAGTCGCAGACCCAATCTGCCGACGTGCGTGTCCACCACCACTCCCTCGTTGATTCCGAACGCATTCCCGAGAATGACGTTCGCAGTTTTTCGGCCGACCCCGGGCAGTCCGGTCAGCTCCTCCATCGTCGCGGGAACCTTTCCGCGGTAGTGGTCGGTGAGTGCCCGCGCCATTCCGAGCAGGCTCTTCGTTTTGGTCCGGAAAAAACCGGTGCTCCGAATCATCTCTTCGAGGGATTCCGGATTCGCGTCAGCGAGCGCGGCGGCATCGGGAAATCTTCGGAACAGATAGGGGGTGACGATGTTCACCCTCTTGTCGGTGCACTGCGCGCTGAGGATCGTGGCGATCAGCAGCTGAAGCGGCGTTTTGTGGTCGAGCTCGCAATGCGCGTCCGGATATTCCTTCTTGAGACGCTTCAGAATCGTCAGTGCCCGCTCGGGAAGACGCAGGACTTTCCTCGGCTTATTTCGAGCGCGGAGCGCTTTCATCGCCCCGACCGCCTGGCGCGCGCAAACTCGAGAACTTCTTCGGCGCTCCGCGCGTTCAGTATGTCGCCTGTCGTGAGCCATCCTTTGCGCGCCATTCCGATTCCGAAGTGCACGTTGTCGAGGGATCCGGTCGAATGGGCGTCTGGCCCGATCTCTATCGTGACGCCGAGGTCTTTCGCCTGGCGGCAGTAGCGCCAGTCGATGTCCAGCCGATGTGGGTCGGCGTTGATCTCGATCGCGACTCCCTTGGCTGCGGCTTTCTCGATGACGGCGTCGAGATCTAGGTCATATCCTTCGCGCGAGAGCAGCAGGCGCCCGGTGGGATGGGCGAGAATCGTGAGGTGCGGATCGTCCATCGCCGCCAGCACTCTGGCGGTCATCTTTTCCCGGTCCATGCTGAAGCGCGAATGGATCGAGCCGATCACGTAGTCGAAGGTGTCGAGAACCGTTCCGTCGTAGTCGATGCGTCCATCCGCCAGAATGTCGGCCTCGATTCCCTTGAGAATCCGGAAGCCGCGCATCTTCTCGTTGACGCTGTCGATCTCCTCGTGCTGGCGGAGAATGTCATCGCGCTTTAGTCCGCCCGCATAAAACGCTGCCTCGGAATGATCCGAGATTCCGATGTAGCTCCATCCGCGATCCTTGGCCGCACGCGCCATGTCGGTGATGGAAGCAGTGCCGTCGGAGTACTCGCTGTGACAGTGAAGCGCGCCGCGAATGCCTTCGAAGGTGACGAGCCTGGGAATCGCGCCTTTCGCCGCTGCTTCCACTTCACCCCGACCCTCGCGCAGCTCGGGAGGAATCGTCTGAAGCCCGAGCGTTTTGTAAAACACCTCTTCCGAGCCGATGCGAATAGTTTTTCCGTTCTTGCCGATCAGCTTGTCGCCGTCGAGGCTGAACCCTCCCCGCTCCATATGCGCCAGGACGTGATCGACGTGCGCCTGCGAGCCGGTCGCCCGCCATAGCGCAATTGCGAATTCGCTCTTGGGCGCGCAGTGCAGATCGAACAGCGTTCCATCGACGAACTCAATCAGCGCCGATCGCTGATCAGCCGGCCTTTGCACCGAGCGCACCCCTGGCGCGCGCGCGAATGAGTCGGCAACCGTTACCGGATCGCCGGTGCACTCCGCGACGATGTCGACGTCGGCGACGACCTCATTGTGACGGCGGACCGAACCTGCGACTTCCGCGCGCGAAACACCCGGATGTTTCGTAACGCTCGACCTTATCAGATTCGCCTCGATAGCCGCGACCGGATAGCGCTCGAGCTGTTTGCTGCGGCGGACGAACTGCATCCCGCGAAGGATTCTGTCGGCGGTTTTCCGGCCGATTTTCGGAAGAGTCGCGAGACGGCCGTCACGTACAGCTTCCTCGAGCTCGTCGGCGGTTTCTACTCCCAGCTCCTCGTGAATCAATTGAAGCCGCGCCGGCGTCAAACCGGGCACGCGCATCAGTCCGAGCAACCCCTCGGGCACGCCCTCGCGCAGCCGACTCAGGTACGAAGACTCGCCCGTTTCGACGAGATCCCGCACGACGGACAGAGTCGCGGGCCCTATCCCCGGGGTATCGGCAAGCTCTCCGGATTTGAGCAGTGCGCCGAGGTCGTCACTGTCGAGAGCGACGAGCGCGCGTGCGGCACGCGTGTACGCCTTCGCCTTGAAACGCTTCTCGCCCTTTATCTCGAGGAGGGCGCCGATCTGATTGAGAACATGCGCCGCCGTCCGGGAGTCCATCCTCCCAATATAGACGGGCTTTTAGTCCTCGATTCCGGCGTGCGAAGGAAGAGTTTTTACGATTTCCTCGATCTGGCGCTGAATGAGCGCGAGCTCCTGGCTGGCACCTTCGGCGTCGAGCATTCCGTTTCGCATGTTGATCGCGACCCGGTTCATGTACTTGATGTTGATCAGGATGTCGTCGACGGCTCGACGGAGCCGGATGTAGCGGCGCTTCTCGCTGTGCGCGCGATGGCAGCGTCGCATCAGATCTTCCGCGCTCAAGCGCCTCGCGAGCTCGACCGCTTCTTCGACGGTCGCGCCGGGAATGGCTCCATGATCGGGAATTCCAACCGCGTCGTTGGCCGAGTCGGCAAACCAGAGACGGCCGATGTACTCGATGCCGTCGTAGGCGAGTCGGATGGACACCTTATACGACTTTCCATCGCACTCGATGCTTCCGACCGGGTGCTGAATTACTCCGAAATCTGGCATTGCCCTCGTCATGTAGCTGCGATCGTGTCTGTCTCGCGAAGGAAGGAATCCAGCGCGCTGAACAGTGCCGCCCCGCATTCAACGTACGGAACGTGGCCGCAGTCGTCCAGAACTAACAGCCGCGCGCCGAGCTTTTCGGCGGCTTTCGTAGAGGACGCGAGGGGTATGGGATCGTTACGGCCATGTACCACCAGGACCGGGAAATCTACGGGGCGCAGACGGGAGACGAGGTCAAAGTCGCCGAGGCTTTCCCAAACTGCCTGCTGCACTCTGCCCACGACTCTGAACGGGGTGAGATCGACGGACTGCCGCGGGTCGGCGAAATAGCCGGCAACGCTCAGCTCGAATGCTCGCTGGCGGTAGGCGGCGGGGTTTGATTCGCGCAGCCCGGATGCGTTCAGCTCCCCGCGCAGCTTCACCATTTCCGGCGTTCGCTGACGGCGCGCAAACTCGCTCTCGAACTGGCGGCGGTAATCACTTGTAAGGGGCGCCGGATCGAGGAGGACGAGGCGCGCCGGCTTCGGCAGATCGCGTCCCTCGAACCGTTCGATGAGATAAAGCAGCGAGAGCATCGCGCCCCACGAGTACGCGATCATCGATGGCGGCGCCATTGAGAATTCGGATATGACGGCGGCGAGGTCGTCCACCTGCATATGCGCGGTGACGGGAGACTGCGCATCGCCTCGCGATTTTCCGCCGCCACGCTGGTCATAGAACAACAGGTCGTACTGCTCTCCGAAATGGAGGAGCTGCGGTAGCAGGTAGCAGTGATCGGCGCCTGGTCCGCCGTGCAGAACGAGAAGTCTTTTCGCCCCCGTTTTTCCGTACGCGGCCCAATAGAGCGGGGAGCCGGTCGTTTTTGTGTAGCCCTCCTCTCGCGGGGGAGGAACCGGCCGTGGCATCAGCGCGCGGTGAAGTCTGTCTTCGAGGTGACGTTGCGGCAGGTTTCCGCGATCAGCTCGGCGGTGCGATCGAGATCGCGAATGCTCACCATCTCGTTCGGCGAATGCATGTAGCGGTTCGGAACCGAGACGAGTGCGGTCGGTACGCCCTCGCGCGCGATGTGAATTGCGTCAGCGTCAGTGCCGGTGCTGCGACCCGCCGCCTGAAGCGAGTAGGGAATCGAGTTCTTTTCCGCGACCGACCGAAGAAGATTCACCGCGACCGGCGAGATGATGGAGCCGCGTGTCAGAACCGGGCCGCCGTCCATCTTCGCCTCTCCGTATTCCTTCTTCTCGAGTCCCGGGTGGTCGATGGAGAAAGTCACGTCGACCACGATCGCCATTTGCGGGCCGATGCAGGTCGCGCACACACCGGCGCCTCCGCCGAGCGAGGCGATTTCTTCCTGCGTGGTTGCCACCGCGACGACACGGGCCGCGCCCGGCTTTTCCGCGTAGCGGCGTGCTGCTTCCAGGGCGACGAACGCGCCGATGCGATCGTCGATGGAGCGCGAAACGAGGCGGCCATTTGGAAATTCGATCGTGCGCGAATCGATCACTCCCGCGTCGCCGATCGAGATCACCGTTTCCGCTTCCTTGCGCGACTGCATGCCGAAGTCGACCCACAGGTCGGTCATCTTCGAGGCTTTCTCCCGCTCTTCCGGCTTTATCAGGTGGATCGGCTTCTTTCCGATCACGCCGAAGACATCGCCCTCGCGTCCCATGAAACGGAGGCGCTGGCCGATGAGGACCTGCGGATCCCACCCCCCGATTGGCGCGATGTAGCCGTAGCCGTCGTCATCGATGAAAGTGAGGATCACGCCGATCTCATCGATGTGGCCGGCGAGCATGATGGTCGGATTGCCGCCGGCGTTGACCTCGGCGATGCTGTTGCCGGCGACGTCGGCGGTCACGCTCGCGAAGCTGCTGGCGTATTTGCGCCAGAGCTTCGCGGGGGCGCTTTCGAAGCCGGAGGGTCCGGGAGTATCGAGGAGCGATTTGAGAAAGGTCAGCGATTCAGCCGACAATCCCTTCGAGTCGTTCGTCTTTCTCGTAGCCATCACCGTCCCGAATCAAGAGTGGATCGCCGGGCACGACTCGCCGCTGAAAGACGAATATAGCACTCCGGCGGCAGGCAGTCGGGGCATTTCGCGTCGTGGTACGCGACTTTCAGTTAGTATGCCGTGATGCGAATTCATCTGACGGTGGTGTTGATCGGCCTGCTCGGCGCCGGTGCAGTCGCCGCTCAATCGCCGCAGCCTTCAACGTCGGCCCGCTCGCCGGCGATTTCCGCGGTTGCCTATCGGGTGACGTTCACGAAACAGAACGCAGCCGAGCGGATGGTGACGAGCGAAATGTCGTTCGACGCTTCGGGCGACGCGGTGGTGCTCTCGCTCCCCGCGTGGACCCCGGGCGAATACGAGATCGGCAACTTCGCGCGCAACGTGACGTCATTCACCGCCAGCGAGAACGGCGCCCCGATCGAGTGGCACAAGATCGATCCGGACTCATGGCGTGTGCTGCCGAAAGGTTCCGGGCGCGTAACGGTGACGTTCGATTATCAAGCCGACGTGCTCGACAACGGAGCGAGCTGGGCGAGAAGCGATTTTCTCCTTTTTAACGGGACCAATCTTTTTCTTTATCCTGAGAGTCCGGGTGCGAGCTTCGCCTCGACGGTTACCGTCGTCACTGACTCATCGTGGAAAACCGTGACAGGAATGGAGCGCACTGGAAACCGCGTCTACTCGGCAGCGAATTATCACGACCTCGTCGACATGCCCTTTTTTGTCGGGGTATTCGATCTCGACAGTGCGCAGGTTGCGGGAAAGTGGGTGCGGCTAGCGACCTACCCGGCGGGAAGCATTTCCGGTTCGAAGCGCGCGGACGTGTGGGCGTCACTGAAGAAAGTCATTCCGCCGGAGGTCCGCGTTTTTGGCGAAGTCCCGTGGCGCGACTACTCGGTGCTGCAGATCACGGATTCGACGTACCCCCAGGGCTCGGGCGCCGGTCTCGAGCACCAAAGCTCGCACGTCGAGATTGTTTCGCCATCGCTCGTCGGCAGCTCGGTGATGCCGTCGCTATATGCGCATGAAATCTTTCATGCGTGGAACGTCAAGCGTATGCGGCCCGCGGACATGGTGCCATACCGCTATGACGCGATGCAGCCGACGAAGCTTCTTTGGATCAGTGAAGGAATCACCGACTACTACGCGGATCTCGCGGAAGTTCGCGGCAAACAGGTGGACGCGCGCGCGTTCTACGAAATGACGCATGTAAAGATTCGCGACGTCGCCGAGCTCCCGCCGACCTCGTTGGAAGACGCCTCGCTCTCCGCGTGGATCAAGCCGCGCGACGGTACCGAGTACGTTTACTACCCGAAGGGATCGCTTGCGGGACTGCTGATCGACATTATCATCCGCGACGCGACGGACAATCGCTCATCGCTCGATGACGTGATGCGCGGCTTGTACGAGCAGTCGTACAAGAAAGGACGCGGCTTTACCGATGCGGAATGGTGGTCGGCTGCGAGCCGTGCTGCGGGCGGAAAATTCTTTGACGACTTCCGGCGGCGTTACGTCGAGGGAAGAGAAGCGCTCCCATACGCGAGCGTGCTCGCCCTCGCGGGCATCAAGTTCCGCGCGGAGTCAACGCCGGAGGCGAGAGTTGGCGTCGCCACGATCGAGGATAGCACCGGCGTCCGCGTGATCGACGTCGCGCCGGGCAGCTCGGCAGCGGATGCGGGAGTTCTACCTGGGGACTACCTCGTTTCGGTCGGCGACATTCCTGTCGCCGATTCCAACTTCGGAGCGGTTTTCCGCCCGAGATATTCGAAGATGCCCGAGGGGACTCCCCTTGTCATACGCGTTCGCAGAGCAGGTGTACTGAGGGATCTTCCTGGAAGGCTGCATTTCGGGCTCAACGTCGCGACTTCGCTCGAGGAAGATCCCGGCGCTTCGCCTAAGGCGCGTACGATCCGCGCGGGCTTGTTAAACGGTACCACTCGACCTTAGTCGAGTCGCGGCGGATCATGTTGGCCGGCGCGGTCTTCATCAGAGCTTCGACGTCCTCAAGCTCCCTCGGTGCGGTCGAGATCCATTCGACGCCGTTGTCCGTCATGATGTAGTCGTCCTCGATGCGCACGCCGATGTTCGCATAGCGTGCCACCGCCGTGCGGATGTGACCCTTGATCCGCCGGTTTCGCGGAGTGTCGGGAATTATGTCGATCAGGTTCCCGCGCACGTAAATGCCCGGCTCGATCGTGAAGACGTCGCCAACACCAAGGCGGCCCGCGGGCCTGCCGGGAAGTCCGACGTCGTGCACTTCAAGTCCGATCGGATGCCCGAGACCGTGCATGTAGTAGAGGCGGTACTGCATGCAGTGCGTGGCTCCGTCATCAGAGCAGTCATAGGTCGAGTCGGCGCCTTCGATGAGTCCAAACCGTGCCAACGCCGTGGAGATGGATTTCGTCGCCGAGTCGCTCATTCGTCGGGAGTCATTGCCGAGCGTCGCCTGCCGCTCGCCGGCAGCCTGTGCGTCCCGCACGGCCTGGTAGATCTCCCGCTGAGCAGGTGAGAATGTTCCATTCGCGGGAACCGTGCGCGTAACGTCCGCGGCGTAGCCGCGATATGACGCGCCGATGTCCATGACGACGACGTCTCCGGGATCGATGAACCGGTCATCGGCATTGTAGTGCAGCGCCGTTGAATTCGGCCCCGACCCGACGATTGTCGAGAAGGAAGGGCGATCGGCTCCATTCTTTCGGAACGTGTACTCGATGAGCGCCTGAACCTCGAATTCGTTGATGCCCGGGCGGACGAGCTGAAACGCCGCGTGCTGCGCGTCGACGGTGATCGCGACCGCCTTTCGAATGAGATCGAGCTCGGCGGGACTCTTGAGTCGGCGCAGATCGTCAACGACACGATTTGCCGCGATTCCCCGCAGCGCCGAATGCGTGCGCTTGAGGCGCCGGACGAGAACGTCGTCATTGGTCAGCGTGGAGTCGGCGTCATTCAGATCGCCCGCCACGTACAGCGTCGAGTCTCTGCCCACGATCGTATCGAGCGCGGCGACGAGCTGACGTTCGTCGCGCCCTTCCATGCCGAGGGCGCCTTGCACGCCGAGCGGACCGAGTCGCTTGCCCGTCCAGACTTCACGATCGGGCTCGCGCGGCTGAACGAACAGAATCTCGCGCACCGCGGCCGACCGGCGCCGCATCACCAGCGCGGCGTCGGGCTCGTGAAAGCCCGTCAGGTAATCGAGACGCGGATTCTGATAGAAGGACTCGTAGTCGTGCGCGGGCTCGCGCGCGCCGCTCACGTACAGTGTCCAGTCTTTCCCGCCCGAGGTCGAATCCATCTTCGCGGCGAGACGCGTACGGCGAGCCGCGTATTCCTGCTGTGTTATCTGAGCTGCGGTCGCCTGCGGGAAGAACGCGAAAGAAACAAGGGCGAACGACAAAAGTTTGCGCATCTGAATTCGTTATTTGATGACTGCTTTCGCGATCGTCTGCAGCTGCATGTTCGACGTTCCTTCGTAGATCGTTCCGATCTTGGCGTCGCGATAGAATTTTTCGACCGGGTAGTCGGTCGTGTATCCGTAGCCGCCGAACAGCTCGACGCAGAGCGAAGTCACGCGCTCGCAGACCTGGGAGGAAAACAGCTTCGCCATCGCGCCCTCACGCGCGATGTCGCCTCCGGCGTCCTTCAGGCGCGCTGCGTTGTAGACCATCAGGCGTGCCGCCTCGACCTCCGTCGCCGCCTGAGCGATCTGGAACTGGACCGCCTGAAAATCGGACAGCGGCTTCCCGAATTGCCTGCGCTCGTTGACGTAGCCGATAGTAGCTTTGAGCGCGCCCTGCGCGACGCCGATCATCTGTGCACCGATGCCGATGCGGCCCTCGTTCAGAGTGTTGATTGCGATCTTGTATCCCTGACCAACCGGGCCCAGCACGTTCTCTTCGGGCACCTCGCAATTGTCGAGAAGGAGCTCGGTTGTGCTCGAGGCGCGGATTCCAAGCTTGTGCTCCTTCTTGCCCACCGAGAAACCGGCGCAATCCCTCTCGACGATGAATGCGGTGATGCCTTTGTAACCCGCGCTCGGGTTCGCGTTCGCGAAGATGACGAAGATTCCCGCTTCAGCTCCGTTCGTGATCCAGAGCTTCTGTCCATTCAGAATCCAGCGATCGCCTTTCTTCTCGGCACGGGTCGCGAGCCCGAACGCATCGGAGCCCGAGCCCGATTCCGAGAGCGCATATGCTCCGACCGTGTCTGCCGTGAGGCGGGGCAGGTATTTCGCCTTTTGCGCATCACTCCCGTATCGGGCGACCGGATAATTGACGAGCGTGTTCTGGACGTCGCAGACGATTGCGGACGATGCATCAATCTTGCTGATCTCCTCGACGGCGAGCGTCACCATGAACAATGTTCCACCCGCACCGCCGTACTCCTCGGGAACTTCGATTCCCATCAAGCCGAGCTCGAAGTATTTGGGAATGAGAACCGGATCGATCTGAGCGGCGGCTTCCATGGCCATCACGCGGGGGCGGACTTCTTCTTCGGCGAATCCGGCGACAGCGTCGCGGAACATTAGCTCTTCTTCGCTGAGCTGAGTAAGAGGCAGGGCTGCGTTTTCGGTCTGCATTTGTGCTCGTGAGGAGGCGTTAATACTACCGTCGCGCGAGGAGGTCGGCTAACTCCGCCACGCTATCCGCGCCGAATCAACCTTCCTGCTTCATGACGTCGTCGCCGCGCTTCCACAGAGGCCTCGCCAGCTCGCCCGCGTCCTCGTAAAAGTGAATCGTTCCCGGAACGAACGTCTTCGTCATGTGCACAATTTGGCCGGTGTGCATCGCAAAGTGCTCGATGACGTGATAGATGGCGCCGAGGACCGTTGTCTCGCGCCCCTGAATAAATCTCGGAGAAGTGAGATCCTCCTCCGAAAGGGAATCGATGACCTTCGCCGATTCGCGGAGGACGTTCTCGAGATTGCGAAGAAGATCGGTGGCGCTGTCGCCCTCGCGTGCGGCGAATTCGGCGGCGCGATGCCGCTCGACCGGCTGGTTCCCGACTCCCCCGACGATCCACTGCCTGATATTGCCGGCGAGGTGGAGAAGAAGATTGCCGATGCTGTTGCAGCTGTCGTTGGCCCGCGCCCAGACGGCCCCGTCCGGCAGAGCTTCGACACACTGTCGGATCTTGCTCGGGTATTCCTTCGTCAGGTAATAGAGCGATCGCTCGAGGAAGAGGCTGTCGGCGGTCATTACAGCTCCGTTTTTTTTATGGCCCGCGCCGCGACAGCAGGTGACTGTGGCGATGCGTATCTATAATGTATTGCAACAGCGTCAAGCGACCCCACCCACTCGTGCAGGCTCCGATGATAAGACGAAATGCCACCGTTGTTCTCGCCGCTATCCTCATAACGGCAACAGCGAATTCCGGTTTTGCACAGATCCGCTACCAGACCCCATCGCCGGATCTCGTTCGCGTTCTCGAGGCGCCGGCCGCACCCGTGACGACCGTCAGTCCGAACCGTCAATGGCTTCTCGTGACGTCGAGCGACCCCAGGTCGATCACGATCAGGGACATGGCCGAGCCCGCGTACTATCTCGCTGGCAGCAAGATCAGGGCAACTCCTAGCGCAAAGATCGAGAACATCGGAATTGTTTCGGCCTCGGTCGTGCCGGTCAATGGAACGAAAACGCGGGTTCTCGGCGTTCCGCCTGCTGGTCGGCTCGGCTCGGCGGTTTTTTCGCGGGACGGAACCCGCGTCGCTTATACGGCGATCGACAAGGGCGCAATGAGACTCTATCAGGTCGATCTCGCGAGCGGTAGCGTTCGGCGGCTCGACGGCGCCGGGACGCACGGACGAATTGGCGATCTCAGCTGGTCGGGAGACAACAAGCATCTGGCGTTCATGGTGACGACTCCGGCCGGCGTCGCCCTCTGGGTTGCCGACGCTGCCCAGGGCGCCCGTCAGCTCACTCCTCCCCAGGTCACGTTCGTGAACACCGGAAGCGGCCGCTTTCAGGCACCGGCGTGCTCATGGCTAAACACGCGGCCGGAGCTCGTCTGCAAGATGTTTCCGGCCGATCGTGGCGCGCCGCCGAAGCTTTCCGACGTGCCGAGTGGACCGATCGTGCAGGAATCCTTCGGCAAATCCGCGCCGGCGAGAACTTACGAGTATCTGCTGTCGAGCCCGGATGACGAACGGATGTTCGACTATTACTTCACCGATCAGCTCGCGATCGTTTCTCTGAACGGCGGCGTGACGAGAATCGGGCCGCGCGGAATTCACACGCTCGTCTCGCAGTCGCCGGACGCGAATTATCTGCTCGTCAGAACCGTGCAGCGCCCGTACTCGTATCAGGTGCCGCTGAACTCGTTTCCGTCGCGTACCGAGGTGTGGACGATGAAGGGAGCGACGGTACACACCGTGACGAGCTTGCCGACCGCGCAGGACGCGCCAAGTGGACGCGACGCGGTGATTCCGGGAATTCGAAACGTCGCGTGGAGAACCGACGAACCGGCGACGCTCGTTCTCGTCGAAGCCCTGGATAATGGGGATCCGCGCGCGAAAGTCGCGAAGCGCGACCGTGTATCGCTGCTCTCCGCGCCGTTCAACGCCGCATCCGTTCCGCTTTTCGAGACGGTATATCGTTACGGCGGAGTAACATGGATCGCGCCGAAATCGGCGCTGATCACGGAGCGCCTTTCACGCGGCGCGCGCACGCGCAGCTGGCTGATCGATCCATCCATTCCCGGGGGCGGCGCGCCGAAGCTGATTTGGGAGCGAAGCTCGGAGGATCGCTATACCGATCCGGGAGACTTCGTCACGGTGCGCGATGCTGCGACGAACAGAGAAAACCCTCTGCTGTCGCCCGACGGACGTTATGTCTATCTCGCGGGAAGTGGTGAGAGCGCTGAGGGGGCGCACGCTTTCGTCGACCGGCTCGATCTACAAACGGGGAAGACGGACCGCTTGTGGCGTGCGAGCGGGGCCTCGTT
>Ga0137373_10000458_pt1 | contig 39479 bp, 32 predicted proteins | sample SagtaG_5_FD_104912 | JGI IMG/M metagenome (GOLD analysis project Ga0137373, IMG submission 104912) | Vadose zone soil microbial communities from Sagehorn Ranch, Mendocino, California, USA - Sage1_R_80_16 metaG | ecosystem: Environmental > Terrestrial > Soil > Vadose zone | place: USA... | reverse complement strand
CGCCGCCGTACTGCACCCAGCCGTTGCCGTGGAAGCGTGCGAATGGCTCGCCGAAGCCGACGAGGCCGATGTCGGCAAGCGCCTTCTCGAAGAAGCGCGCGTAGATCATGTGCACGGTCGCGTGGTCGACACCGCCCTGGTAGAAGTCGACCGGCCCCCAGTAGTCGACGATCTCGCGCTCGAACGGCGCCCGGTCGTTGTGCGGGTCGCAGTAGCGCAGGAAGTACCAGGACGAGTCGACGAACGCGTCCATCGTCTCCGGCTCACGCCGCCCTTCCCCGCCGCAGCTCGGACACGTGACCCGCATCCACTCCTCGTTGGAGGCGAGCGGCGGCTTTCCCTTCGGCAGATAGTCGACGATGTCGGGCAGCACCACCGGTAGGTCCTGCTCGGGCACGGGCACGATTCCACAGCGCCCGCAGTGGATGATCGGGATCGGACAGCCCCAGTAGCGCTGCCGCGAAAAGCCCCAATCCCGCAGGCGAAAGCTGACCGCCGGGCGCCCGGCATGACGGCTCCCGAGCCAGTCGACTATCGCCTTCTTCGCCTCTGTGCTCGTCATCCCGGTGAACGGGCCGGAGTCGACCAGCACCTCGTTCTCCGAGTGGCCCGTGAAGGGCGCGCCGCCTTCGGGCTCGCCGTGGGCGGGGACGACCACCGTCTTCACCGGCAGCCCGAACCGCTGCGCGAAGGCGAAGTCACGCTCGTCGTGCGCGGGCACGCCCCCGATCGCGCCGGTGCCGTAGTCCATCAGCACGTAGTCGGAGACCGAGACGGGGATCGGCTCGCCGGTACCCGGGTTGACGGCGTATCGCCCGGTGAAGACCCCTGTCTTCTCCTTCTCGGGACCCATCCGCTCCTGGGCGCTCACCGCCGCCGTCCGGCGGACGTACTCCAGCACCTCCTGCTCGTGCTCGGTGCCCTCGACCAGCTTCGGCACGAGCTCGTTCTCCGGCGCAAAGACGAAGAACGTGGCCCCGAACAGCGTGTCGGGACGCGTCGTGAAGACGGGCACGTCCAGGTCGAGCTCCTCGATCCGGAAGATGATCTCCGCGCCCTCGGAGCGGCCGATCCAGTTTCGCTGCATGGTGACGATCCGATCCGGCCACTGCAGTCCCTCGAAGTGCAGCAGCTCGTCGGCGTAGGCGGTCGTGCGGAAGAACCACTGCTCCAGGTTGCGCGACTCGACGACGGCGCCGCAGCGGGCGCAGCGTCCGTCGATGACCTGCTCGTTCGCGAGCACGGTCTGGTCGTTCGGGCACCACTTGACCGGAGCCGCCCTGCGGTACGCAAGCCCGGCCTCGTACAGCTTCAGGAAGAGCCACTGCGTCCAGTGGTAGTAGTCGGGCTGGTGGGTGGAGAGCTCGCGGTCCCAATCGATCGCCCAGCCGACGCGCTTCATGAACGCGCGGATCGCCTCGATGTTTCGCTCGACCGTGTCGCGCGGATGGCCGCCGCCCCGGATCGCCGCGTTCTCCGCCGGCAGTCCGAATGCGTCGAACCCCATCGGACGCATCACCTCATGGCCGGTGCGCCGGTAGAAGTGCGCCCGGATGTCGCCGAGCGTGTAGACCAGCATGTGACCCATGTGCAGCGTCCCGGACGGATAGGGGAGCTGCTCGAGGACGTAGCGCTTGTTCGGGTTGCGCGGCGTGCCGGACGGCGGATTGGGGACGCTGAACGCCTGCGCGTCTTCCCAGACCCGCTGCCACTTTGGCTCGATTACGTGTGGGTCGTATTTCTCCATCGGCCGTCCTCCGGATACAAAAAAGCCTCTCGAACGAGAGGCCGTGGGAAGCTGCCGCAGCGCCCGCCGCGTTCGCTTCCTGCTCTACTCGAGAAGCTGGTTCACTACGAAACAACTGTAGCAGCGTCAATTGAGGAGGGCCAGTGGCCGACTACACACATGTGAACCTGAGAGAGGACGTTGAAGACCAAGCGCCCAACTTCGGGCTCGCCCCGCACATCGAGTTCCGCATGGCGCGCGTGGCGCTTGGGCTCGAGAACGCCGGGGTCAGCTATCAACGCCTGGAGCCGAACTTTCGCATGCCCTTTGGGCACAAGCACAAGCAGCAGGAGGAGGTCTACGTCGTCGTCAGCGGCGGCGGGCGGATGAAGCTGAAGGACGAGATCGTCGAGCTGAAGCCGTGGGATGCGATCCGCGTGCACCGGGACACGATGCGAGGCCTCGAGGCGGGGCCGGAGGGTTGCGAGATCATCGCCGTAGGCGCGCCGAACACGGGTCCTGGCGACGCCGACATCGTCAACGACTGGTGGAGCGACTGAAACGCCTCTTCCCAGGCACGTCTGAGGTCGAAGACGGTGAGCTGACGGTCGGCGGCGTCCGCGCCTCCGACTTGGCAGACGAATTCGGCACGCCGCTCCTCGTCTACTGCGAACAGACGATCCGCGCGCACGCACGCGCATACCGGGAGGCCGCGCCGGACGCGCTCGCCGTCTATGGGGCGAAGGCGTTTCCCAACGTCGCGGTCATGCGGTTGCTCGCAGAGGAGGGCCTGGGCGCGGACGTCTCCACGCTCGGTGAGCTTCGCTTTGCCCAGCGTGCAGGCGTGCCGGCGGAGCGGATCGTCGTCCACGGCAACAACAAGTCCGACGAGGAGCTGCAGGCGGCGGCGGAGGCCGGGGCCGCGTACGTCGTCCTCGATTCCGTCGAGGAGCTGGGGCGCGCACGGGAAGCAGGCGTCGAGCGGATGCTGATCCGCATCGCTCCCGGGATCGAGGCGCAAACGCACGAGGCGATCCGCACCGGGCATGCCGGCTCGAAGTTCGGCGTCACCCCCGTAGAGGCCCTGGGCTTGCGCGACGACGTCGAGGGCCTCCACGTTCACATCGGCTCGCAGCTCCTCTCGCTCGACGACGCGCGTGCGACGGTCGCGTGGCTGAACGGGTTCGTCGAGCAGAGCGGCTGGGCGCCGGAGGTCGTCGACCTGGGGGGCGGGCTCGGGGTGCCAACCGCGCCGGGCGAGCGGGCGCCGTCGATCGAGGAGTTCGTCGGAACGTTGCTGGGCGAGCTCCAGCTACAGGCGCGCCTCGTCCTGGAGCCGGGACGCTCGCTCGTCGGGCGGGCCGGCGTGACGATCTACCGGGTCGGCTCCGTCAAGGGCAGATGGGTGGCGGTCGATGGCGGAATGTCGGACAACCCGCGGCCGCAGCTCTACGGCGCCCGTTACACGGCAATCCTCGCGAGCCGTGCCGAAGAGGAGCCGCAGGGCACCTACGCCGTCGCGGGCAAGCACTGCGAGTCAGGCGACGTGATGATCGACGGCGTCGGCTTGCCGCAGCCGCGCCGTGGCGACCTCCTCGCCGTCCCGTCCACGGGTGCGTACACGCTCGGGATGGGGTCGAACTACAACGCCGTTCTGCGGCCCGCGGCCGTCCTCGTCGCGGACGGCGACGCGCGGGTCATCCGCCGGCGGGAGACGGTGGAGGACCTACTCGGGCTCGAGGCGCCGGAGTAGCTCCCTCGCGCTCTCGGCCGAGACAATGCTTCCCTTCCGCTCGAAGCGGGCAAGCGCTTCGCGGGCGGCCTCCGCAGCCTCGTCTCTCCGCCCTGCCTGAAGCAGAACCTGGGCGAGAGTCATGAACGCGCGGCCCTGGTACTCGACCCAGTCGGTACTGAGGGCAGCGTCGAGCGCCGAGCGGGCGAACTTCTCAGCGCCGGAATAATCCGCTCGGGCTGCGAGGACCTTCGCCCGCGCTTGCCGCCACTCGAACTCATTCGACAGGTCGTCCGGCGCTCCCAGCTCCTCGCTGATCCGCGTCAAGTGGTCAGCTTCGTCCACCGCGCCCTTTCCGAGCAGAGCCTGGGCGAGGTAGGCCGCCGTCGTCGACAGGTATCCCTCCGCACCCATTTTCTCCAGCCGCGCGTACGCGGCGCGTCCATAACGCTCCGCGGCGTCGAAGTTTCCCGCCAGGATCTCCGCGTTCATCTCCTGGTGCCCGGTCGACGAGTCCGCCCCCGGCCATCCGAGCTCCTCCATCACCTCTTCGTACTCCGCGATCGCCGCCCGGGCTTCGTCGAACCTGCCCTGCGTCGCCAGCAGCGAGATCGTCGGATATCGAATCTGAGCCGACTGGACTCGGCTCTCGCCCAGCGGCGCCACGAGCTCCTCGAATCGCTCGAGCGCGGCGGATGCCGGAGTGGGGCCATAGGCCTCGGCGATCGCCAGCCACTCCGTGCGGTCGAAGACCTCGGAAGCGTCGCCCGCCTCCCGGGCATGCTCGAGGGCACGTCCCATCGCAACGGCCGTCTGCTCCGCCTGGCCCGACATCCAGTGTGTCGTTCCGACGAGCTTCCAGTAGTCGGCGAGGCCGGCGTGGTCCTGCGCGTGCTCGAACAGCGGAAGGAGGCGCTCGGACTCGCGTTGAGCTTCCTCGGTTGCGCCCTTGGGCTGCGTTTGGATTCGTAGGTCGAGCAAGACGACTCGCGCCCGCGCCTCGATTAGCTCCTCGCCCGCCTCGGCGGCCGCCTCGATCGTTCCCACCAGATGCGTCTCCGCCTCCGCCAGCGTGCCGGCCTGGTATCGCGCCCTTCCGAGCTCCAGCCGGACCTCGAGGGCTTCGCGCCCTTCTGTTCCGAGCAACGCCTCGGTTCGCTCCAGTAGGCGGACCGCTCCTCGGGAGTCTCCGCGTGCGGCTGCGCGCTTCGCCGCCGACCTCAACCGGGCTGCCGCGCGCCGTGCCAGTCCGTCGTCCGGCGACCCGAGCTCGACACGGCAGCGATACGCCTGCTCGAGGTGGTAGCCGAGGATCTCCTCGTAGTCCTCGTCCGCACCGCCGAGCCGTCCCTCCAGCCACGAGGCAAAGCGCTCGTGAAGCTGCGCCCGGTCAGCCTTCGATAGCGACTGGTAGGCGGCGTCCCTGATCAGGAGGTGGCGAAAGCGGTAGGCATCCTCGCCGGCGAACTCGGCCTCGTACGGCCGGACGAGCTCTTTGCGGACGAGCGAGAGCAAATGCGCGCTCAACCTCCGGCGGATGGATTCCGGCGCGAGCTCGCTGACGGCTCCGTGGTGGAAGACCTTGCCCTCCACGGCCCCCCGCTGCGCGACGGCGCGCTCCTCATCCGAGAGCCGGTCGAGCCGGGCCGCCAGCAGGGCCTGGATCGTGGGCGGAACCGCGACCTCGCTCAAGTCTCGGCTGGCGACCCAGGAGCCGTTGTTCCGCTCGAGCAGGCCGTCGTCGATCAGCATCTCCAGCATCTCCTCCACGAAGAGAGGGTTGCCTTCAGCCGCTTCCAGGATCCGCGATCGGGCCTCCTGCTCGAGCTCCGACTGCCCGAGGAAGCTCGAGATCAGGCGCTCGCAGTCCTCCTCGGCGAGCGGCTCGAGCAGCACGGAGGTCGCGTTCAGCTTGCCTCCGCCCCATCCCGGTCGCTGGTCGAGAAGGTCCGGCCGCGCCAGGCAGACAAGCAGGATGGGTGCATCTCGCGACAGGTCGGAGACGTGGTCGACGAGGTCGAGGAAGGTTGGATCGGCCCAGTGAACGTCGTCGAAGACGACGAGCAGCGGCTGCTCCCGAGCGAGCGTCTCGAGGAGCTTCCGGACGATGAGGAAGAGCTCCTCCGGCGACGAGAGCTCGGCCTTGAGCAGCTCCTGAGCCGGCCGCGCACGCTCGTCGTCGACGTCGATCAGAAGCTCGTGCAGCGGCCAGTAGGTGATGCCCTCGCCGTAGGGCAGGCAGCGACCGGTCGCCACGCGGGCCCGTACGCGAACCTCGGCGACGAGCTCGGCGGCGAGGCGCGACTTTCCGACTCCGGCCGCGCCTAGGATCGTGAACAGGTGACAGGAGCGCTCCTGCGCGGCCCGGTCGTACGCCTGGCGGAGAGCGGCGTGCTCTCGCTCTCGTCCGACCAGCGGCGAGTCGAGCCGGCGCGGGACGGCTTCCGCGTCCGCACGGACATCCACCAGCCGCCACGCTCGCAGCGGCTCTGCCTTACCCTTCGCCTCTACAGGGCCGGCGAGCTCGGACGTGACTGCACCCGACAGGAGGCGTTGCGTCGACTCACCTATGAGGATCACGCCGGGCTCGGCGGCCTGTTCCAGGCGTGCTGCGACGTTGACGGAGTCGCCGGTCACGAGCGCGTCGCCCGAGCCGGCAACCACCTCGCCCGTGTTGATCCCGATCCGAGCCTCGAGCCCGAGCTCCTCGATCGCCTTGCGCAGCTCGAGTGCCGCTCGCACAGCGCGCAAGGCGTCGTCCTCGTGCAGCTGCGGGGTCCCGAACACAGCCATGACCGCGTCGCCGATGAACTTCTCTACCGTCGCGCCGTGGCGCTCGAGTGCCACGCGGGCGTCGTCGAAGTAGCGCGACTGCAGCCTGCGCAGGGCCTCCGGGTCCAGCCGCTCGCCTGTCTCGGTGTAGCCGGCCACGTCGCAGAAGAGGACGGTGACCGTCTTGCGCGTCTCGCGCGGTGTCGGCGCGGCATCCAGCGAAGTCGCACACTCGTTGCAGAAGCGGGCCCCGTCGGGGTTCTCGTGCCCGCATTCCGGGCAGACGACCATGCGGTGAGTCTACGACGCCGGTGCGCCGACCAGGCCGGGGCGTACGAGCCGAGGCGGAGCCTTCAGCCGGGCGTCGTTGACACTCGGGTTCAGCGGCTCGGCGAGTGGCGCCGCCCCGAACGAGCGGTGCGTCTGCTCGGCCGGCGGCGTCCCGTAGAACGTCGTCCGCTGGCGAGGAGTCCGTCCGAGCGCGCGGATCGCGGCCTCGAGGCGCTCGGGCGGCATCTCCTGCCCGTAGCCGGCGCCCGCCGCGCGCGAGATCGACTCGTTCATCAGCGTGCCGGTGATGTCGTTGCAGCCGGCCCGCAGCAGCGCCCGCGCACCTTCGAGGCCGACCTTGACCCACGAGGCCTGGACGTTCGTGATCCAGGGATGGAGGGCCAGCCGGCCGACCGCGTGCACGAGCATGAGCTCGCGGAAGGTCGGGCCGGGGCGGGCTCGGCCCCGGAGGAAGATCGGCGCCTCCATGTGCACGAACGGCAGCGGGACGAACTCGGTGAAGCCGCCGCTTCGCCGTTGCTGCTCGCGCGCGCGAACGAGGTGGCGCGCCCAGTTGCGCGGACCGTCCACGTGGCCGAACATGATCGTCACGTTCGAGCGCAGGCCGACGCGGTGCGCGGTGTCGTGGACCTCGAGCCACTGCGCCGTCGTCACCTTGTCCGGGCAGATGACACGGCGGATCTCGTCGTCGAGGATCTCCGCGGCCGTCCCGGGGAGCGAGGCGAGGCCCGCGTCGCGCAGCCGTTCGAGGTAGTCGGCGAGCGGGACGCCGAGCGTGGCCGCGCCCTGCCAGACCTCGAGCGCAGAGAAGGCGTGCACGTGCAGGTCCGGGAGCTCGTCCTTGATTGCCTCGCAGACCTCGACGTAGAAGTCGCCGGTGAAGGCGGGGTGGATCCCGCCCTGGAGACAGACCTCGACCGCGCCGCGCTCCCAGGCCTCGCGGCAGCGCCGGACGATCTCGTCGAGCGGGACGAGGTAGGGACGGCCGCGCAGGTCCTCCGCCAGCTTGCCCTTCGAGAACGCGCAGAAGCCGCAGCGGAAATAGCAGACGTTCGTGTAGTTGATGTTGCGCGTGACGACGTACGTGACGGTGTCGCCGTTGACCTCGCGGCGCAGGGTGTCGGCGGCCCGGATGACCGCGTCGAGGTCGGGGCCGCGGGCCCGCAGGAGGGCGGTGAGGTCGTCCTCGTCGAGCTCGATCTCCTCGCTTGCCTTGGCCAGGGCCTCGTTGATGGGCTTTGACAGTTTCGGTACAGAGCCGTTTCCCACGCGTGAGTGGTTCGCGGTTACGCTGATCTCGTGGGGGTAGCTCGGGGGGATCCCCGGGGGCAGGTTGACGCGTGTACCTACTGCGCCCGCTGCCCAGGCGTCCTCCCGCGCTAGGCCGTCTCCGTCGGCGTGCTGTAGGATCGCCCGCGCCACCCCGGGATCCGCCCACTGGTCGAGGTCGGCGACGTACTCCGGGTAGACAGCCAGCCGCGGCGCGAGCCTCAGCCCGCGCGCCTCGGTGGCCTCCCGTAGCCGCTCGACCTCCGGCCACGGCGCCTCCGGATTGACGTGGTCGATCGTGACCGGCGAGATCCCGCCCCAGTCGTTGATTCCGGCGTCGAGCAGCCGCGGAAAGTTCGAATAGCTCAGGTTCGGCGGCGCCTGGATGTTCCAGTCAGGGCCGAGCACCACCCGCGCCGCCGCCGCCGTCCAGAGGAGCTCGTCCAGCGTCGGCTCGGGATGAGCGGCCATCCGCGTTCCCTGCTTCGCCCGGAAGTTCTGGACGATCACCTCCTGGACGTGCCCGTAGCGCTCGCCGAGCTCGCGGAGCGCCACCAGGGCTTCGATCCGCTCGGCACGGGTCTCGCCGATCCCGATCAGGATCCCGCTCGTGAACGGCACCGCCCGCTCGCCGGCGAGGCGGATCGTCTCGAGCCGGCGCACCGGCAGCTTGTCCGGTGAGCCGAAATGCGGACCCCCGCGCTTTGAGAGCCGGACGGAGACGGTCTCGAGCATGATCCCCTGCGACACGCTCACCTTCCGCAGCGCCGCGAGATCGGCCGCGCTCATCACGCCCGGGTTGACGTGCGGCAGGAGTCCGGTCTCCTCGAGGACGGCCCGTGCCGCCACGGCGAGATACTCGAGCGTCGTCTCGCAGCCGAGCTCGGCCAGCTCCTCCCGGGCGACGCGGTACCGCAGCTCGGGCTTGTCGCCGAGCGTGAACAGCGCCTCGCGGCAGCCTGCCGCCGCCCCGGCGCGGGCCACCTCGAGCACCTCCTCCAGGCCCATGTACGCGCGCTCCCCACGTCTCGGCGGTCGCGCGAACGTGCAGTAGTGACAGACGTCCCGGCACAGCTTCGTCAGCGGGATGAAGACCTTGGGCGAGTAGGTGACGAGCGTCCCCTTCCCCCGGGTGCGCAGCTCGCGCGCCGCCTCGCACAACTCGGCTGCGGGCGCGTCGAGGAGCTCGAGCGCCTCCATTAACCGGAGCTTACGGCACGGACTTCTCGGTAGGCGACGACCGTATTCACGCCGTGCGACGCGCACTTCTCCCGCTGGCCGTCTTCCTGCTCGCCGGTTGCGGCGGGACGCTCGGCGCACAGGAGCACCGGCAGCGGCCGGCCGAGGGCCGGACGCTGAGCGCCGACGGGATCAGCGTAGCCTTGCCGGCGGGCTGGAGCGGGCGAATCCTGCTCGGCGACTCGGGCCGCCCCGTCCTCCACGCGGCCAGCTTTCCGCTGCCTGCGGGCGACGACGACTCCGGCGAGATCGCGAAGGAGTCGATGGGCCGCGAGCTCTACCTGAACGTCCGCGACCTCGGGCCGGGCGACTCGCAGGTTGCGTTCCCGATCACTTTCTCGGCCTCTGACTTCGGGGCGCCTCCGCCAGGCCCCGGGAGCATGTGCTGCCGAATCACCGAGGCGAGCAACGAGGTTGCGGTCTCGGGCGAGCTGTACCGGATCACCGCGATCTCGGGCGGCCAGGATCCCCCCGGCGACGCCTTGCTCGAGCAGGCGAACGGCGTGCTCATGTCCCTGTTCCTCTCGCCCTATGTCCCGGATCCAATCCCGCCGCTGCCGCCCGACACGAAGCGGATCGAGGGGTACGGGATCACCATGCGACTCCCGTCCGGCTGGGACGGAGCGGTTACCCGCGGCAAGCTCGAAGCGTCGACGGCCGGCCTCCGCCTCCGCTTGCGCGAGAACGGAGGGACGGACGCGCCTTACGCCACAGCACGACTTCCGATCCGGCTCTCCACCGCCGAGTTCGTCGGCACGCCCCGTGGAACGGATCCCAAGATCGTCGCCAGCACCGGCCGCTCCTTCGTGGATCAGGGCCGCAACTTCGTGCTCGACGTCGAGGCCGATTCCCTCCCGCCGAGCGAGGAGCTCGTGACCCAGGCGAACCAGGCGCTGGCGAATCTGGACGTCAAGCCCGGCGACTTCTATCCGGGCACGGTCGAGCCTGCGACCTTCGCCCCGGCGGACGGCTGGTATGCGGGCGACGGCGGACGCACCAATGTCCGCCCGGACGGGCAGCAGACATGGACCTGGGCGTCCACGGTCCCGTACCGCGACGAGGCGGGCCAGTTTCCGCCCCGCAAGACACTCGAGAACCTGCCGCCCGACGCGATCGTGATCGGAGTGATGCTGTTCGGCCCGGACAAGAACAGCAGCCGAAAGGCCCAGCCGCCCTTCCGGATCGCGCAGGCCGACCGCGAGTATCCCTGGGAGGGGCAGGTCGAGGACTTCCCCCTCTACGGCATCGCGGGCCGCGTGCCGGGCCAGCAGTACAACGTCGACGTCTTCGTCCTCTTTGGCCGCAACCACCCAACCGACGCGCAGGTCGCGGCCGCCGACGCCGAGCTCGAGCGATTGAAGCTGCCGGACTGGAGCGCGAGCGATTAGCCGCGGGGAGCCGACACGAGCTTCCCGAACGAGTACCAGCGCGAGCCGTGCCAGCGCTGGAGCTGCGCCTGCTCGATCGGGTAGCGGTCGGTCGGCGAAGTCTTGATCCGGATGCCGGGCAACGCGAACGGGTTGTTCCGGATATCGAGATGCGTCACCGCCCGCAGAAGGCCTTTGCGGGTCAGGTTCTTGCCGGCCTTCTTCAGTGCGGCCACCATCGCGAACGCCGACGCCATCCCCGCCCCGTAATACCCGTTCTTGTAGTCGGCGTGGACGTACTTGCTCATGATCATCTTGTAGAGCTTCATCCCAGGATCCTTCGCCCACTTGGGATCCGAGGGATCCTTGAAGAAGACGATCGAGATCGTGCCCTCCGTCTGGCCGCTCGTCTTGGCGAGCAGCATCACGCTCGTTGCGGCCGCGACCGCGTTCACGAAGATCTGAGGCTTCCAGCCGAGCTTCTTGACGAACACGAACGACTGGATCGCGAACTTCCCGAAGGCGAAGATCATCAGCGTGTTGGCGCCCGAGGCCTTCAGCCGGGCGATCTGCGACTGGACGTCGGTCGCCGTCGGGTCGTAGCTCTGCTGGGAGACGATCTGCCGCGCCTTCGACCCGAGGCCCTTCTTCAAGCCGGAGACCAGCTCCCGCCCGTAGTCATCGTCCTGATAGAGGATGGCGATCTTCGCCTTGGGCGTCTTCTGCTTGATGTAGCGGCCGTAGATGATCCCCTCCCCCGTGTACGTGGGGATGAAGCCGAGCGTGTCCGGATACTGCTTGTACTGCCGCGCCCAGCCGCCCCAGCCGCTGGCGACGAACACCTGCGGCACGCCGAGCGAGTTCAGATAGGGCCTGATCGCGATGTTCTGGGCCGTGCCCAGCGGGTTGAAGATCGCGAAGACGTGGTCCTGCTGCACGAGCTGCCGCGTCGCCTGGATCGTCTTCGACGGGTCGTACTCGTCGTCGACGTACTTGTAGTTGATCTTGCGCTTAAAGACACCGCCGTGCGCGTTGACGTAGGCGAAGTACCCGGCCGCTCCCTTTGCCGTCAGACCCCCCGAAGCCGCCTCGCCGCTCAGAGGGACGGTCCCTCCGATCAGGATCGACGTGCTCGTCACCCCCGGATCTGCGGCCGAGGACGCCTGCACGCAGAGCGGCAGGGCGAGGGCGAGCAGGGCGGCGAGAAGGAGGGGGCTACGCAAGGTGACCATCCATTATGACCTTTTGAAGAGCCGATTCGTTAGTGGGACGCCGATGCGTTTGAGCAGCCCGGCCGCGCCGAGCGGCAGCAGGACGACCACGAGGACCAGGATCACCCCATAGGCGACAGAGGGAGCGCCCGGCGCCTTCGAGATGTACTTGGAGGACAGGAACGGCAGGTATTGGATGAAGAGCGCCCCGAGTGCGATCCCCCACAACGAGCCGAGCCCGGAGACGACCGCGCCGATCAGCAGGTAGAGGGAGAGCACGATCGGGAACGTATCCGGATTGACGAAGGTGGTCGCGAGTGCGAACAGCGATCCCGCCACGCCCGCGTAGAAGGCCGAGATCCCGAACGCGAGCGTCTTGTACATCGGCAGGTTCACACCCGACGACGTCGCCGCGATCTCGCTGTCGCGGATCGCCCTGAACGTTCGGCCGGCGCGGCCGCCGAGGAGCGCCCAGGCGACGAGGAACAGCACGGCCGCGATCGTCCAGGTGAGGTAGTAGAGCCAGTTGTTGAACGTCAGCGTCTGCCCGAGGACGTGGACGTTCTGGTAGCCCTTGCCCGTGTAGTTCGGTCGCCCGAAGAGCTGGATCCCCTGCGTCCCGCCGGTGAAGTGGTCGAACTTCTTCAGCACCGCCGGCAGCGAGACGGCGATCGCGAATGTAGCCAGCGCGAGATAGAGCCCCGAGAGGCGGAGGGCGGGCACGCCGAACAGGAGGCCGGCTGCCCCGGCGACCAGCCCGGCGAGCGGGATCGTCCAGAGGTCCCGCATGCTGTGGTGCCCGACCAGGATCGCGGTCGTATAGCCACCGATCGCCATGAACGCCCCGTGGCCGAGCGAGATCTGGCCGGTGTAGCCGGTCAGGATGTTGAGGCCGATGATCGCGATGAAGTAGACGCCGACGTAGGCCACCTCCGAGGCGCGGAAGTCGCTCAGCCAGTGGGGCAGGATCGCGAGGACGCCGACCGCCGCTGCGAACAGGGCGAGCTCGACCCCGAGGACGGTCGAACGTTGCCGGGTCACACGCGCCTCACCGTGGTGCGGCCGAACAGCCCGACCGGGCGGACGAGCAGCACCGCCAGGATCACCACGAACGCCACCGGCAGCTTGAGCTCGTCGCCGACGAAGCCGACGTAGGTGGAGACCAGGTTCAGGCCGACGCCGAGCGAAAGCCCGCCGACGACGGCGCCGAGCGGGCTGTCGAGCCCGCCGAGAATCGCCGCCGAAAGCGCGTACAGGAGCACGGCCCGCATCATGTTCGGATCGAGGAAGACGAGCGGGGCGACCATCATCCCGGAGAGCGCTCCCAGCACCGCCGCGAAGCCCCAGCCGAGGGCGAGCATCCAGCTGACGCGAACGCCGACGAGCCGGCTCGCCTCCGGGTTGAGCGCGGCGGCGCGCAACGCGAGCCCGAGCTTGGTGAAGCGGAAGAAGAGGTAGAGGAGCAGCACGGCGCCCAGCGAGACACCGATGACGCCGAAGTCCTGGATCGAGAAGGCGACGCCGCCGACGTGAATCGCCCGCGTCGAGAAGGCGCTCGGGAACGAGCGGGTCTCCCCGCCCCAGATCCAGAACGCGGCCCCGTTCAAGGCGATCAGCAGGCCGATCGTGACGATCACGACGGTCACGACCGGGGCGCGCTCGACCGGGCGGATGACGACTCGCTCGAGCAGGACCCCGCCGACGAAGGCCATCCCGAGAGTGGCAAAGAAGGCTCCCCAATACGGCCAGCCGGCGTCAATCAGCCACAGGGCGATGAAGGTGGTGAACATCCCCATCTCGCCCTGGGCGAAGTTGATCACGCGCGTCGAGCGGTAGATCAGGACGAGCGCGAGCGCGAGGCTCGCGTACACGCCGCCCGTCGCGAGCCCGCTGACGACCTGTTGCAGGAACTGGGCCATCAGTAGCCCAGGTAGGAGCGCCGCACGGACTCGTCACGGCGCAGGTCGTCGCTCGTCCCCGTCAGTACGACCCGCCCGACCTCGAGCACGTACGCGCGCGCCGCGGTCTCGAGCGCGATCACGGCGTTCTGCTCGACGAGCAGCACCGACAGACCATCCTCCTCGTTCAACGCCCGCACGATCCGGAAGATCTCGGCGACGATCGTCGGCGCGAGGCCGAGCGACGGCTCGTCGAGGAGGAGCAGGCGCGGCCGCTGCATCAGCGCGCGGGCCAGGGCCAGCATCTGCTGCTCGCCGCCGCTGAGCGTGCCCGCCTGCTGTCCCTCCCGGCGGGCCATCCAGGGGAACAACTCGAGCATCCGGTCGTAGTCGACCTTGGGCGTCCGTCCACGGTGCGTATAGGCACCCAGCTTGAGGTTCTCGCGCACCGTGAGCCCGGCGAAGGTGCCACGTCCTTCGGGCACGTGCGCGATGCCCATCCGTGCGACGACCTCCGGCCCCCTGCGGCCGAGCTTCCTACCCGCGAGGGTGATCTCGCCGCTCCGGCGGACCGTTCCCGAGACGGCGCGCAAGGTCGTCGTCTTGCCGGCGCCGTTGGCCCCGAGGACGGCGACGATCTCGCCCTCGCCGACCGTGAGCGAGATCCCGTGCAGCGCGCGGGTCGCGCCGTAGCGGGCCTCCACGTCCGCGAGCTGGAGCAGCGGCACCTCTATCCCGCTCCCAGGTACGCCTCGATCACCGCCGGGTCCCGCTGGACCTCGGACGGCGTGCCGGCGGCGATTCGCTTGCCGAAGCTGAGCACGAACACGCGGTCCGAGACGCCCATGACGAGGTTCATGTGGTGCTCGACGATCACGACAGTCAGCTCGAAGTCGTCGCGGATACGCCGGATGAAGCCCGCGAGCTCCTCCACCTCCTCGTGGCTGAGCCCTCCCGCCGGCTCGTCGAGCAGGAGCAGGGTCGGCCCGCACGCGAGCGCCCGCGCCAGCTCGACCCGCTTCTGCAGCCCGAAGGGAAGCTCCTTCACGCCGGTCTCGGCGAGGTGCCCAAGGCCGACGTAGCCGAGAATCTCCCTCGCGCGCCTGCGTCCACCGCGCATGACGTGGCGGCTCTGGGTCCCGACGAGCACGTTCTCGAGCACCGTCATCGTCGAGAACAGCTCGACGTTCTGGAACGTGCGGGCGATGCCGCGGTGGACGACGCGATACGGCGGCGTGCGCAGGAGCGAGCTGCCCTGGAAGCGGATGTCGCCCTCCTGGGGACGATAGATGCGGGTGACGAGGTTGAAGACCGTCGTCTTGCCCGCGCCGTTGGGGCCGATCAGTCCGACGATCTCGCCCACGTCCGCATCGAGCGAGACGTCGTCGAGCGCGACGATCCCTCCGAAGCGCCGCGTGACTTCCTCGACCGAGAGCAGGGCCATTCCTTCGCAACCCTAAAACCCCGTGGCCGTCTGTACGCTTGCAACGAGTGCGCCGGATCCTTTTTGCTGCGGCGGTCTGCCTCTTCGTCGGCGTCGCCGCGGCTCCCGCACAGGCCAAGGCGATCTACGGCACGGCGCGGAGTGAGCTCCTGGTTGGGACGAACAAAGCCGACCAGATCACGGCCGAGGGCGGCGGAGTCGACCGGATCAAGTGCCTCGGCGGACGCGACGTGATCACCGCCGATCCGACCGACAAGGTGGCGGCCGACTGCGAGGTGGTGAGTCTCCGCGTCTCACACGATCCGTATCGGAACTCCGACAGCCAGCACCAGACGCAGGTCGAGCCGGACAGCTTCTCGTACGGGTCGACGATCGTGAATACCTTCCAGAGCGGGCGCTACTTCGACGGGGGCGCCTCCAACATGGGCTGGGCGACGTCCACCGACGGCGGCAAGACCTGGAGGTCAGGCTCTCTGCCCGGCGTCACGCAGTTCTCGGCGCCTCCCGGCCTCTACCCGCGGGCGAGCGACCCGACCGTCGCCTACGACGCGGTCCACGGAGTCTGGATGATCGCGAGCCTCGGGTTCTCGCCGGAGGCGAACGCGATGTTGATCAGCCGCTCCGGCGACGGGACGAGCTGGGACGTGCCCGTGACGGCGATCCGCTCCGAGACCGACCTGGACTTCGACAAGGAGTGGATCGTCTGCGACAACTGGGCCTCGAGCCCGTTCCGGGGCAACTGCTACCTCACGTTCGCCGACTTCGGCCTGGGAAGGCTCGTCACGCTCACCTCGCACGACGGTGGAGTGACGTGGTCGGAACCGGTTCCGTCTCCGGCGTTCGACAACGACGGCTCGCTGAACGGGTCGCAGCCCGTCGTGCGTCCGGACGGGATGCTGGTGATCGTCTACTCAGGCCAGACGATGCTCGGCGAGACCGTCTCGACCGACGGAGGGGCGACGTTCACCGACGCCACGCCGATCGTCGCGCAGCTGTTCCTCAACGTGCCGAGCATGCGCGCCTCGGCGTTTCCGTCCGTCGAGGTGGATGCCGCCGGCACGATCTACGCGGCCTGGAACGACTGCGGGCGGCGGCGGGTCTGTAACGGCGACGACATCGTGCTCAGCTCGTCGACCGATGGGCTGCACTGGTCTGCTCCCATCCGCGTTCCGACGGGCGGTTCGCAGGCCGACCACACGTACTTCACTCCCGGACTCGCCGCCGATCCGGCGACGTCCCGCCACCTCGGCATCGCCTATTACGAGATGCAGCCCTGTGGGTGCAGGATCGACGTCGGCTTCATCGGCACCCGCGACGGGGGAACGACCTGGAGCAAGCCGCAGCGACTGAGCGCGCGGCCGATGCGGCTTAGCTGGATCGCGGCGACGAGCCTCGGGCTGATGACGGGGGACTACATCTCGACGTCGTTTGCCGGCGGGAAGCCGTTCCCCGTCTTCGCGCTCTCCTCGCCTCCATCGGGGCGGAGTTTGCGCGAGGCGATGTTCGTCACGACTCGCGGGATCGGCTAGGCGCCCTGCGGGGGAACAGTCCTTTAGGGTCGTCGTTCCAAACAGCGAAGGGAGAGCGACATGTCGCAGAACAAGCAACTCGTGCAGACCTTCTACGAAGAGGTCATCAACGGAGGCGATGTCGACAAGATCGACGAGCTCGTCTCCGAAGACTTCGTCGAGCACGAGGAGTTCCCGGGCATCAGCCCGGACCGCGACGGAGTCAAGGATTTCTTCCGGCTCCTGCGGTCGGCGTTCCCCGACGTCCACTTCACCCCCGAGGACGTGATCTCCGACGGCGAGCTCGTGGCCTCCCGGTTCACGATGACGGGCACGCACGAGGGCGAGTTCATGGGCGTGCCGTCGAGCGGCAGGCAGGTGACGGTCAGCGGGATCGACATCATCCGCGTCCGCGACGGCAAATGCGTGGAGCACTGGGGCCAGTTCGACGCGCTCGGCCTGCTGCAGCAGCTCGGCGCGCTGGCGGCTGAGGCTCCGCGCTAAGCGGGGGCGAGCCCGGCCGGATCGGTCACCGGCGCCCGGCAGGCGAAGCGCTCGCAGACATAGACGGCGGGACGACCGTCGACGTAGTCCTTCCCTGCGAGCAGCGGGACGTCCTCGGCCGGTCCGAACGCAACGACCGCGTTCGGCTCGAATGGCGCGAGCGCCGCCCGGGCGATCTCGTCCCGCGGGTTGCCGGCGACGGCGATCTCCTTCGGGGGCGAGAAGTGCAGATCGAGGGCGCAGAGCGCGTGGCCGACGGCGGAGGGGGCGCGTGCGAAGACGGGGTGGATCAGCCTGAAGACCGCGACGGCCCGGCGCTCGAGCTCGTCGTCGCCGTAGATTCGGGCAAGCCGTAGCAGCACGTAGGCGAGCATCGAGTTTCCCGACGGAGAGGGATGGTCGTCGAAGTCCTTCTTGCGGGCGACGAGCTGCTCCGCGTCCGCGGGGGAGAGGAAGAAACCGCCGCGCTCCTCGTCGGCGAACAGGTCGACCGCGAGCAGCGCCAGCCGCCGCGCTTCGCGGAGCCAGCGCAACTCCCCTGTCGCAACGTGGAGCTCGTAGAGGCCGTTCGCGACGTCGGCGTAGTCCTCGAGATAGCCGCTCGTCTTCGCCTGACCCGCGCGATAGGAACGGTAAAGGCGCCCCTCCGGCGTCGAGAGCGGGCCGAGCAGAAACTCGCCGACCCGGCGCGCGGCATCGACGAGGCCGTCCTCCTCGAGTCTCCGGCCCGCCTCGGCCAGCGCCGCGAGAGCGAGCCCGTTCCAGGACGCGATCGCCTTGTCGTCCCGCGCGGGCTTTGGGCGCTCCTCACGAGCGGCGAAGAGCTTGCCGCGTTCCTCCGGGGAGAGCACTCCACGGAGGACGAAGCGATCGTGCTCGAACGGCTGCAGCAACTCTGGGCGGTCGGCGCCGAGCGCCTCCGAGAGCTCCTCGGGCGTCCAGGTGAACGTGAGCCCTTCGACTCCTTCGGTGTCGGCGTCCTGGGCGGAGGCGAACCCGCCCTCGGGAAGATGCAGCTCGCGGAGCACGTATTCGAGCGTTTCCAGGACGATCTCCCGGTAGCGCTCCTTTCCGGTCACCACCCAGGCGTGCAGGTAAGCCGGGGCGAGCAAGGCGTTGTCGTACAGCATCTTCTCGAAGTGGGGGACGAGCCACTGCTCGTCGACCGAGTAGCGGTGGAAGCCGCCGCCGACCAGGTCGTACATTCCGCCGGCGGCCATCCCATCGAGCGTCCGCGTCACCAGGTCGAGCTCGCCCCGGCGGAGCAGAAACTCGAGCACCGAGGCGGGCGGAAACTTGGGTGCGCGCCCGAAACCGCCCCACTCGGGATCGAACTGAGAGCGGAGGCCTCCGAGCGCCTCGTACAGGAGCGAGTCGGTCAGCGGCTCCCGGGACGGCTCGAGCTCGCTGGAGCGGCGAACGGCCTCGACGATCTCCTTGGCCGAGCGGGCGACGTCGGCGCGCCGGTCGCGGTAGGCATCGGAGACCGCGACCAGCACCTGCCGGAAGCCAGGGAGGCTGTGGCGAGGCTCCGGTGGGTAGTACGTCCCGCCGAAGAACGGCTCGCCCGCGGGCGTGAGGAAGACGGTCATCGGCCAGCCTCCGTGGCCCGTGAGCGTGACGACGGCCTCCATGTAGACGGAGTCGAGATCCGGTCGCTCCTCGCGGTCGACCTTGACGTTGACGAAGCGCTCGTTCATCAGCCGGGCGGTCTCCTCGTCCTCGAACGACTCGTGCTCCATCACGTGGCACCAGTGGCAGGCGGCGTAGCCGATCGAGAGCAGGATCGGCTTGTCCCGTTCGCGCGCGCGTGCGAGCGCCTCCTCGCCCCACGGATACCAGTCGACCGGGTTGTCGGCGTGCTGAAGGAGGTAGGGGCTCGTCTCTCCGGCGAGCCGGTTCACTCGACCACCTGGCCGCCGGTGTAGAGGCGGCCCCTACGGGCCTCCTCGTAGGTGACGAACACGTTGCCGGGCTCGAGTGAGAGCTCGCGGGCGAGGACGTCCGCGACGAGCGAGAGCATGGCCGCGACCTGCTCGGGCGGCCTGCCTTCGAACGCGGTCACGGTCACGAGCGGCGGGTGCGTGGACCGGGGTTGAGCCGCTGGGCCCTGCGCCCCTTCGACGTAGTGCTCGAGCGTCTCCCACGTCGCCCATGTGCCCTCGGGTCGCTCGCCGAGCAGCGCCGCGAGCTCGGTGCAGAGCGAGCCGAGCACGCGCTCCAGGTCGATCTCCGGCTGCGCCAGCGCTTCGATGCGGACGATCGGCATCGCCGACAACGATAGTCGCGCGCCTGGGGCCGGTCGCTAGCGCTTCGCGCCGAAGATGCTCGACCAGAACAGCGCCAGCAGCAGGATGACGACGACGCGGATCCAGGTGTCCCACGAGGCCTGCCAGACGGCGAGGCCGAGGACCCACGGAAGCGCGACGATCCACAGCACGATCTCGGCCGCGAGCGGGAGGCCGCGCAACCAGCTCCAGATCCGGTCGAGGGTTGCCGCGTCGAACGCCATCAGCGCGATGAACGCGATCCAGACCAGCACCATCAGCGGCTGGGACGGGCTCCGGGTCTCCGGCTTGTGCTCCGGCCTGTGAACTGCCGCTTCGGTCATGCCTCCAGCATCGCCGGGCGGCGTGGAAACGGCATCGGTGGCGACCCTGTTTCGCCCTGCGGAAAAGCCCTCAGAGGCGGTCGAGGATCTCCTCGACCACGCTCGTCTTGGCGTCCGCGTAGTTCTGGACGTACTCCCAGTTCTGCTCGGCGAGCTCGCGCTTCGCCCGCGCGTACAGCTCCCGGTCGGCGTCGTTCGTGCGCAGGCGGTCACGGAATCTGAGCATCCGGTCGATCTCCGGGCAGCCGGCCGAGAAGACGTGCAGGTTGACGCTTGGGTCCTGGTCCTTGAGAAGTCGATGCTCGAACCAATCGGGCTCGCGGATCCGGAGCACGTACCCCGCATCCTCCAGGGCCGGAACGTATGCCTCCTCGTCGGTGGAGTCGGCGACCGCGAGCACGATGTCGATGATCGGCTTCGCAATCAGCCCCGGCACGGACGTCGAGCCGGCGTGCTCGACCTGGAGGGCCCGCTCCTCGAGCGCGTCCCTGATTCGCTCCTCCTCGCGGCGGAAGAGCGCAGGCCACTCCGGGTCGTAGTCGACGAGCTCGACCGGTCCGCGGTGAGGCTTGCGCTCCCCGATCGTCACTGCCTGCATGTACTCCTCACTCGTCTGACCCTGCTCATCCTGCATATCGTCACCCTAATGTCCTTCCTTCCGCTCCGCGGCATCCGCGTCCTCGACCTGACGAGCTCGTTCGCCGGTCCGTACTGCACCGAGATCCTGGCCGCGCTCGGCGCCGAGGTGGTGAAGATCGAGCACCCGAAGCGCGGCGACGAGACCCGACAGTGGGGGCCGCCGTTCTGGGACGGCGAAGGCGCGATCTTCCTGGCTGCGAACGCCGGCAAGCGCTCGCTCGCGCTCGACTTCCACGACGAGCGGGGCAAGGAGGCGCTGCTCCGGCTCGCGGACGGCGCCGACGTGGCCGTTCAGAGCCTGCGTCCCGGGCACGCCGAGCGGATCGGCCTCGGTGCCGGCGACCTGCGGGGGCGCAACCCACGCCTCGTCTACTGCTCGATCGGCGCCTACGGGCGGGTCGGGCCCCGGCGGGAGGAGCCGGGCTACGACCCGCTGATGCAGGCCGCCGGCGGGATCATCAGCGTCACCGGCGAGCAGGGCCGGCCCGGCGTCCGCGTCGGCGTCTCGGCGATCGACCAGAGCACCGGTATGTGGGCGGCGATCGGGATCCTGGGCGCACTCTGGGAGCGTGAGCGAACCGGCGAGGGCCGCGAGGTCGACGTCTCCCTGTACGAGACCGTGATCGGCCTGATCGCGTACCACTTGGTCGGCTATCTCGGCTCGGCGGAGGTGCCGGGGCGCCATGGAACGGCGTTCCCCCTGATCGCGCCGTACGAGGTTATCGCGGCGCAGGACGGCGAGATCATGATCGCGGCGGCCAACGACCGACTGTTCGCCGCGCTCTGCGAGGTGGTCGGCTCGCCGGATCTCGCCGACGATCCGCGCTTCGCGACGAATCCGGACCGCGTCGCCAACAGGGACGAGCTGATCTCGCTGCTCGCCGCCCGGTTCGCGGCCGAGAGCGCCTCGACCTGGCTCGAGCGGCTCGACGCGGCGGGCGTTCCCGCCGCACCCGTTCACGACATCGCCCAGGTTGCGATGGACGAGCAGACCCGGGCGCTCGAGATCCTGCAGCCGCTCGCGCATCCCACCGTTCGCGAGCTGGTCACCGTTGCGCTACCGCTGTCCGCCGACGGCGAGCGCGTCCGCCATGGAAGCCCACCCCCGCTCCTCGGGGAGCACAGCGGGGAGGTGCTGGAAGAGCTTGGCTACTCGCGCGAGGAGATCGCGGAGCTGGCGGACTCAGGCGTGATCGGGCTCGGGAACGGACCCGCCCGGTAGACCTGACCTTCGAGCGGCCGGCCAAGCAGGTCCTCGAGCCACGCCGAGACCGCGATCAGCGCCTCGAGGTCGACGCCGGTCGCGACCCCCTCCGCTTCGAGGAGGTAGACGAGATCCTCGGTTGCGATGTTCCCGGTCGCGCGCGGGGCGTACGGACAGCCGCCGAGCCCGCCGACCGAGGCATCGAACACGGTCGCGCCGGCCTCGAGCGCCGCATACGCATTTGCAAAGCCCGTGTTGCGGGTGTTGTGCAGGTGGACGCCGACCGGCCGCTTCCCGGAGACGCGCTCGACGAGATGCTTCACCTGCGTCGGCGTCGCGACGCCGATCGTGTCCGCCAGGACGATCTCGCCGGCGTCGAGCTGCGCGCAAAGCTCGACGACGCGGCCGGGGTCGACCCGGCCCTCGAACGGGCAGCCGAACGCGACGCTGACGGTCGCGGTGGTCGGGAGCTCGGACACGCCGAGGATTGCCTGCGCCTGGGTCAGCGCTTGCGCGAGCGACATGTTGCCGTTCTCGCGGTTGAACGACTCGGTCGCGGCGAGCGTGCAGTTGACGCGGTCGAGACCCGTCTCGCGCAGGCGCTCGTAGCCCTTCAGGTTGAGGACGAGGCCCGCGTACTCCGTCCCCTCACGCCGCTCGATGCCCGCGACGACCTCCTCGGCCCCCGCCATCCGTGGGACGCGGTCGTCGCGCACGAACGAGACCGACTCGACGCGTGGCAGGCCGGCCGCTGCAAGGCGGTTGACGAGCTCGGCCCGCGTCGCAGGCGGCAGCGTCTCCGGCTCGTTCTGGAGCCCGTCCCGCGGGCCGACGTCGCAGAGCGTGACAACAGGCACGCTCTCAGCGTATCGGCGTGAACGGGACGCGCCGGCAAAGCCGGCGCGTCCCTTCATCAAAGGGGAACCTGCGGTTCCCCCTTGAGACCCCCTCCCTCGTGACCGGGCCTCCCCGGCTACGCCGGGTCGACCCTTCTTCAAAAGAGGCCACAGACTCACCATCACTCGAAGGAAGGGGGAGCTCGAGGGGGAAACGGAGTTTCCCCCTCGAATGGAGCTGGGGCCGGCTTTGCCGGCCGCTGCGTTCTCAGGCAGCCTTCCCGTAAGCGTCGATGAGCTGCGGCCGGATCCTGACGATCACGCGCTTCTCGTCGGGCTTCCGGTACGGGTACCGATCGACACCGAGGTACTTCTTCGCGAGCTTGTCGATGTGCTCGTCGGCGCCCTCGTCGACGAGCTCGGCCGTCCCGCTGACGGAGACGTACGCTCTCTGCGGGTCCGCCTCGTCGTGGACCTCGATCGCGATCCGCGGATCGCGCTTGAGGTACTCAACCTTTGCGCGCCCGTAGGCGGTGTTGAAGAGCGGCACCTCGCCGTCGAAGTCGACCCAGACCGGCGTCACGTGGGGTGAGCCGTCGGGGCGGATTGTCGCCACGTTGCCCCAGTTCTTGTCCCGGAACAAGCGGGCTTGTTTTTCGGTCAATTTCGCCATGCCGATCTTGTCCCCGCTCGACGCCGACGGAAAACGCTAGGTTTTCGACCGATGGGAGTCCTCGTCCTCGTCGGCACACGCAAAGGGCTGTTCTTCCTCAGGGGCGACGACGCCCGCCGCGACTGGACTGTGGAAGGGCCGGTGCTCGAGGGCTGGGACGTCTTCCACGCGGTCCAGGACCCGCGCGACGGCTCGCTCTACGCCGCAGCGAACAACTGGGTCTACGGCGCGACCGTCCAGCGCTCGACCGACGGCGGCAAGACCTGGGTGCGCTCGGAGGGCCTCGGCCTGCCCGAGGACGGCGAGCTGAAGCTCGAGAAGAGCTGGCACGTTGAGCCCGGCCGCGACTCCGAGCCGGGCAGGCTCTGGCTCGGCGCCGCGCCCGGCGTCCTCTTCCGCTCGGACGACTTCGGCGAGAGCTGGGAGGTCAACCAGGGCCTGCTGGAGGACCCGACCCGCGAGCGCTGGCAACCGGGTGCGGGCGGCATGTGCACGCACTCGATCCAGCTCGATCCGGCCGACGACAAGCGGATGTACATCGGGATCTCGGCCGCGGGCGTCTTCCGCTCCGAGGACGGAGGCGAGAGCTGGACGCCCGCGAACAAGGGCACCGCCGCCGACTTCGCGCCCGACGACCAGTTTCCCGAGGTCGGCCAGTGCGTCCACAAGCTGCTCCTCCATCCGGGCAAGGACGGGCGCCTCTGGCAACAGAACCATTGCGGCGTCTACCGCTCCGACGACCGGGGCGAGAACTGGGAGCGGCTGGAGGGGAACGGCCTGCCGAGCGGCTTCGGCTTCCCGCTCGCGCTCGACCACCGGGAGCCCGATACGGCGCTGGTCGTTCCCGAGATCGGCGCCGAGAACCGCGTCACGCCCGACGGGCGCCTGGGGGTGTACAGGACGAAGGACGGCGGCAAGAGCTGGGAGCTGGCCTCGAACGGGCTTCCCGACCAGGCCTGGGCCTCGGTGATGCGGGAAGGGATGGCCTCCGACCGCCTCGACCCTCCGGGGATCTACTTCGGGACTCAGAGCGGCTCGATCTTCGTCTCGCCGAACGCGGGCGACGAATGGATCGAGGCCGCCGGCCAGCTGCCGCCGGTGCTGTCGGTCGAGACCGGAGAGTGGGAATAACAGTCCTCCTTCCGGGCCTGCTGGCGACGCAGGCCGGGGGCAAGGACCGGTTCGAGCTCGACGCGCCCACCGTCGGCGCGGCGCTCCGCGCCCTTCCGATCTCGGATCTGATCTTCGACGAGGCCGGGGAGCTGCGAGGCCTCGTGAACGTGTACGTGGACGGCAAGGACATGCGCACCCGCGACGGTCTCGACACGTCGCTCGAAGGCGAGGAGGAGATCCGGGTCGTGGCCGCGATCGCCGGCGGCGCGTCCGTCCAGCTCGGTGACGGCGTCTCGCTCTACGTCGAGGAGCTCGGCGAGGGCCTGCCGGTGATCGTCCTCCACGGCGGCCCGGGGGTCGACCACTCGATGTTCCGCCCCTACCTCGACCCGCTCGCGGAGGACTTCCGCCTGATCTACGTCGACGAGCGCGGGCAGGGACGAAGCGAGCGCGTCGACCCGGAGACCCTTTCGCTGGAGGTCTTCGCCCGAGACGTCGACCTCCTGGCCGAGGCGCTCGAGCTCGACCGCTTCGCCCTGCTCGGCCACTCGTTCGGGGCGATCATCGCCACGTTCCAGGCGATCGAGCTCGGGACGGCGGATGCGTACGTCGTCTCCGGAGGCGGCGACGCGAGCGACCCGATGATGGCGGACGTCGAGGCATCGCTCCGGGCGCTGGGGGACCAGGGCACGGAGATCGCCGCCTCCTGGGAGCAGGAGCAAACGGTCCAGAGCGAGGAGGAGCTGGCAGAGCTGATGCGCGTTCAGATGCCCTTTCACTTCGCCGGCGAGGTCCCGTCCGGCTACGGCGACGACATCGTCTTCTCGCCCGACGTCCTCCGCCATTTCGCGCAGGCCGGCTACGGCAACTTCGACTACAGGCCCGATCTGCGCCGGATCGACCGGCCGACGCTCGTGATCGTGGGTGAGCACGACCGTACGACGACCCCGCGGGCGGCCCGCGTCCTCCACGAGGGCATTCCCGGCAGCGAGCTGGTCATGATCGGCGCCGCCGGCCACATGAGCCTCGTCGAGAAACCGGACGAGTATCTGGCCGCGGTGCGGGCTTTCCTCAGCCGCGCGGCCTGAAGGCGCCAAAACCCGCCTGGCTATACTGACCGGCCCTCGGAAATGGCCAACGAAACCGTTCATACAGAGGAACCGCAGCTCTCCGACGACGGCGTCTGGATCACGACGCCCGAAGGCGAGCGCGTTCCCAATTACGAGGCGACCTTTCCCGACATCACGGAGGGCCAGGTCGTCACCGGCCAGGTCGTCCGGGTCGACAAGGACGAAGTGCTGGTCGACGTCGGCTACAAGTCCGAAGGCGTGATCCCGGTCGCCGAGCTTTCGATCCGGCGTTCGGTCAACCCCGCCGACGAGGTCAACGTCGGCGACCAGATCGACGCGCTCGTGATGACCAAGGAGGACGCTGAGGGCCGGTTGATCCTGTCCAAGAAGCGTGCTCGATTCGAGATCGCGTGGAAGCGGATCGAGCAGGCGGCGGAGACCGGCGAAGCCGTCGAGGGCAAGGTGATCGAAGTCGTCAAGGGCGGCCTGATCCTCGACCTCGGCGTACGCGGCTTCCTGCCGGCCTCGCTCGTCGACATCCGGCGCGTCCAGGATCTCGACGAGTTCCTGGGCCAGGAGCTGCGCTGCAAGGTGATCGAGCTCAACCGCGCCCGCAACAACGTCGTCCTCTCGCGACGGGCGGTGCTCGAGGACGAGCGCAAGGAGATGCGCCAAGCGATCCTCGATCGGCTGCAGCCCGGCGACGTCGTCGACGGCCAGATTTCCAACATCGTCGATTTCGGCGCCTTCGTCGACCTCGACGGGATGGACGGGCTCATCCACATCTCCGAGCTGTCCTGGAGCCACGTCAACCACCCCTCGGAGGTGCTCGAGATCGGGCAGGACGTCAAGGTCAAGGTGCTGGACATCGACCGCGACCGGCAGCGGATCTCCCTCGGCCTCAAGCAGACCCAGACCGATCCCTGGCAGCAGGTGCTCGAGAGCTACAACGAAGGCGACGTCGTCGAGGGCCGCGTGACCAAGGTCGTCACCTTCGGCGCGTTCGTCGAGATCCTGCCCGGGGTGGAAGGGCTCGTCCACATCTCGGAGCTCGCCCAGCACCACGTCGAGAACCCGCGCGAGGTCGTGTCGCAGGGCGATGCGGTTAACGTGATGATCCTCGAGGTGGACGCGGAGCGGCGCCGGCTGTCGCTGTCGCTGAAGCGCGTCGCCGAGGGAACGGAGCCGGAGCCGCGGGCCGACGGCGCCGAGTCCGTCCACCTGACCCCGCATCTCGACCTCTCCGAAGACGTGTTCAAGGACGAGGGGCCTGGGGCCGTGGCCGCCGAAGCGGCGCCGGAGCTGGAGTCGACTGAGGCAGCCGAGCCTGAGCTGGCTCCGGAAGACACGGCCGCCGACGAAGCAGACCTGACCGAGCCGGGCCCGGGCGATTCGGAGGGAAGCCCGCCCGAGCCGCCGCCCGAAAAGCCCTCCTAGCCTTGCCAAAGCCGCTGGCGGTCGCGATCACCGGCGGGATCGGGGCCGGTAAGAGCGAGGCGCTCAGGGCATTCGAGCGCCACGGCGCCGCCGTCATCTCGAGCGACGAGATCGTGCACCGGCTGCTGAGCGAGAACGAGACCATGCGGCGCGCACTGCTCGAGCGCTTCGGCGAGGGGATCCTCGACGACTCCGGGCGGCTCGACCGCGGTGCGATCGCAGAGGTCGTCTTCGCCGACCGCGAGGCGCTCGAGTGGCTGGAGGCGCTGCTCCACCCGCTCGTCGTGCGCGAGTACCTCTCATGGCGAGACGAGCTCGGCCGGCTGGAGCATCCACCCGCTGTATGCGCGACCGAGGTGCCGCTCCTGTACGAGGTCGGCGGCGAGAAGCGGTTCGACGCGGTCGTCGCGATCACCGCGCCGCGCGAGCTTCGCTCCTCACGGGCGAGCGTCCCGCTCGAGGCTCGCGAGCGGCGCCTGATCCCCGACGAGGAGAAGGTGAAGCGAGCCAACTTCGCCTACGTCAACGACGGCACGACCGCCGACCTTGATGCTTTCGTAGCACGCGTGATGAAGCAGCTGGAGGAGCGCGCGTGAGGAAGATGGTCGCGATGGGGGTGCTCGGCGCCACCGTCCTCGGCATCGTGATCTTCGTCCAGAAAGACCAGCCTGCCTGGTTCCAGCGGCTTCGCTATCCGCTCCACTACCAGACGATCGTCCGCACGCACGCGCGGAACTACCACCTGCAGCCCGCACTGCTCGCGGCTGTCATCTACCAGGAGAGCAAGTTCCATCCCGACGCGAAATCGTCCTCGGGCGCGATCGGCTTGATGCAGCTCCAGCCGGCCACGGCCGAGGGGATCGCGATCCATACCGGCGGCTCCCGCTTCCGCGTCGACGACCTCTACGACCCCGAGCTCAACATCCGCTACGGGTCGTGGTATCTCCGTCATCTGCTCGACAAGTACGGCGACTTGAGGACGGCCCTGGCGGCCTACAACGCCGGACAGCGGAACGTCGACACGTGGCGACGCGAAGGCAAGGGGATCCAGTTCTCCGAGACGCGGCACTACGTCAGCCGAGTCGAGGACCTGCAGAAGGTCTACCGGCACGCGTACGCGTCAGAGCTCGGCTACTAACCGTCGCGCTCGACGCGCCGCCGCGACCATGCCCTTCTGCTCGTAGAGTGCAATCGCTTCGTCGAGGAGAGGCGACGCCTCATCGGACCGGCCGGCGATCATCAGCACCTCCGCAAGATTGAGCCGTGAGTCGGCACGGGAATACGAGTCGGTTTGATCTGCCAGCGAGACAGCCTCCCGCCCGAGTTGCGCAGCTTCCTCGAAGTCGCCGCGCCGGGCCAGGATCTTCGCCTCGACCGCCTTCCAGCGCCGGTGCGTCTCCACATCCTCGGGTGAGCCGAGCGCGTTCGCGGACAAGGCGGCTTCTTCGGCCTCGTCGTACCGGCCCTGCTCATAGAGCGCCTCGGCAAGGTGGCCGGCAATCGTGGACAGATACCCCTTCTCGCCCATCGATTCGAGGATCTCGTAGCCCTCACGGGCTTGCGCCTCCGAAGCCACAGGATCGCCCGCAAGGAGCTCCAGCTCTGAGCCCATCATCGAGTTACCGGCAGCGACGGCGATCATCATGCCGAGATCGATCTGCACCGAACGTGCTCTCCGGAGAAGTTGCCGTCCTTCCTCGAAGTCGCCGCGCATCCCGAGGAGGCAGCCGAGGACCTGGAGGGCGACCGACTCGAGGCCCGGTTCGGTCTCCGGGTCCTCGAGCAGCGCATTGCAGAGGCGGATGCCCTCGTCGACCGGCCTCGGTCCAAACCAGCAGTTGCGGAGCAGCCAAATGAGGCTTTCGATCTCTTGCTTCCGGTCACCTGCCCGGCGCGCATGCTCGATCGACCGCTCCAGGGCCTCGGCCATCGCGCCGCCGCTCATCTCCATCAGGTGTACGTGCGCGATCATCGCCCATCCTTTGGCGAGAGCGGCCTCGTCGCCGAGCTGCTCGAGCTCGTCGATCGCTTCCTCGGCGGTGCTCTTGAAGTCGTCGAACACGCTCTGATCGACGAGCGTTCGCAGCAGCCTGTGCTCGAGCAGCGCCCGCAGCTCGAGCGTGCGCTGGTCGCGGTCGTGGGCGATGTCGATGGCCTCGACCAGAGAGCGCTCGGCCCGCTCGAGCTGCCCGAAGTCCATCAGGGCGCGACCGAGGTCGACCAGGAGCGGCGTGCGGCGCGCATCGCGCTCCGGCAGCAAGTCCACCGCGCGAGAGAGCAGGTTCGTCCCGGCGGGTAGGTCGCCGCGCAGGAGCGCGCGGGCTCCTCCAGCGGCGAGGCGCTCGGCGGCGCGACCGCCGAGGTCGCGCGTCTCGGAGTCGGCAGGGGCGAGCTCTAGACGGTAGCGATGCGCCTGCTCGAGGTGATATCCGAGGATCTCGTCCTGCTCGACCAGGTCGGCGTGCGCTGCGAGCCAGCCGGCGAAGCGTTCGTGCAGTTCGGCGCGGATCTCCTTCGGTAGAGAGTCGTAGGCGGCGTCCCGGATCAGCAAGTGCCGGAAGCGGTACGCGTCATCGTCGGGGAAGGTCGGCGTGTCGGGCCTGATCAGCTCCTTGCGCACGAGCGACGGAAGCTGCGCATCGACGTCGGTGCCGGGTGCGAGCTCGACGACGGCGCCCCGGTGGAAGACCTGTCCCTCCACCGCGCCGCGCTCCACGACCCCGCGCTCTTCGTGACCGAGCGTATCCAGTCGCGCCTGAAGCAAGGCGTGGATCGTCGGCGGAACTGCTACGTCGCCCTCGTCGCGGAGCATCGCCACCATCTCCTCGACGAAGAGCGGGTTGCCCTCCGAGCTCTCGACAACCTTCGCCCGCATCTCGTCGTTTGCGCCGCCGAGCGACGCGATCAGCTGCTCGCACTCCGCGGGCGCCAGCGGCTCGAGCAGGATCGTCGTCGCATTCAGCTTGCCGCCGCCCCAGGCCGGGCGCAGCTCGAGCAGGTCGGGGCGCGCTACGCAGAGCAGGAAGAGCGGCGCTCCGCGCGAAAGGTCGGCGACGTGCTCGACCAGGTCGAGGAAGGTCGGCTCGGCCCACTGGATGTCCTCGAACACGACGACGAGCGGCCGCTCGCCCGCCTCGCGCTCGAGCAGCTTGCGAAATGCCAGCTCGGTCTCCGGCGGGGAGGAGGCGATGAGCGAATCGGGCTCGCTCCCGAGCTGCAGGAGAACCTCGACGACCGGGAAGTATGTGATTCCCTCGCCGTAGGGCAAGCAGCGACCGCGTACGACGCGCGCGTCGACGCCGGCCAGGAACTCGGCGACCAGCCGCGACTTCCCGACACCGGCGGGCCCGAGCAGCGTGAACAGGTGACAGGCTCGCTCAGTTTTCCCATGCTCGAAGTCCTGCCGGAGGCGATCCAGCTCTCGCCGGCGACCGACCAGCGGCGCCTCGAAGTGACGCGCGATCGCCTCGGCCCCCGCGCGGACGGCCAGCAGCCGGTATGCATCGACCGGCGCGGCCTTTCCCTTCAGCTCGAGCGGCGCGAGCTGCTCGACCTCGACCGCGTCTCGGACGAGCTTGCGTGTCTCGGGTCCGATCCGTACCTCTCCCGGCTGAGCGGACTGCTCCAGGCGGGCGGCGACGTTGACGGCATCGCCGGTGACGAGCGTCTCTCCCTCGCCGGCTATGACTTCGCCGGTGTTGACGCCGATCCGGAGCTCCGGACTGCGAAGCTCGTCGGCGGAGCGCACCGCGCGCAAGGCGTCGTCCTCGTGGACCACAGGGACGCCGAAGACGGCCATGACCGCGTCGCCGGCGAACTTCTCGACCGTCCCTCCGTGGCGCTCGATCGTCGCTCGGGCCTGCTCGAACCAGCGCCCCATCTGCGCCCTGACGGCTTCCGGGTCGCGCTCCTCGCCGGTTGCGGTGGATCCGACGACGTCGGCGAAGAGGACGGTCACCGTCTTCCGCACCTCCCGGGCCGGAGCACTCTCCTCGAGTGCCGCACCGCATGCATCGCAGAAGCGCGCCTCGGCACGATTCTCGGCTCCGCAGGCCGCACAGATCGTCACCTCGGAGCCTCCAGCTTCGTTAGGAGGTCGCGTACGCGGCCGCCGGGAACGGTCGCGCCTTTCTCCTCGTAGACGGCGAGCGCCCGCCCGTACGCCGCCCGCGCCTCGTCAGGTCGCCCGGCCGCCGAGTAGACGTCGCCGAGCGCTTTGAGGTTTGCGCCGCGCAAGTTCCAGAAGTCGGTCGTCTCGGACGCCTGGACGGCCTGGAGCGCGAGCCGCTCGGCGTCTTCGTGCTCGCCTCGCCTCGCTTTCAGCTGCGCCTCGATCGCGTCCGCCCCTGCGAAGTTGACGAGATCGCCCTCCGGACTTCGCTCGCGGACGAGTGGAAGCAGCTCCCCGGCTTCCTCGTCGCGACCCTGGTGGGAGAGGCAGTCGGCGAGCTGCATCGCCGTCGTCGACCAGAAGCTTCGTTCACCTAGCTCCTCGAGCGGGCCGAGCCCCGCACGGAGCTCTCGCTCCTCGGCCTCCAGATTGCCGGCCACGCGCTCGACGAACCCGGGGCCCTGACAGGTCGCCGCGTACTCCATCTCCAAACCGGCTTCTGCGAGCGCAGCCCGTCCACGGCGGAAGAGCTCGCGGCCCGTGTCGAAGTCGCCTTGCACGGCCGCAAGCCGGCCGAGGGCCCGCCGGGCCGAGGCCTGGACGAGCAGGAATCCTTCCGCCTGATCGACAATCGTCTCCAGCTCGTGCCGAGCCTCGTCGACGTGGGTCGGGCCGTGCGAGTAGACAGAGGCGAGCTCGCCGCGAATCGCCTGCACGAGCCGGCGGGCCCCGGCCCGCTCGGCATGCGGGAGTGCGGCACGGTAAGCGTCGGCGGCCGCCTGGGCATGGCAGCGTGCCCACTCGACGTAACCGACGAAGAGCATGGCCCGGGCAAGTCCGAGCTCGTCGCTCAGCTGCTCGAAAACCGCCCTCGCCTCCACAACGATCGCGCCCCATTCGTCGATGGATTGTGAGCCGCTGAGGAAGCCGGCCAATCCCTGCGCCAGAGTTGCATGGGCCCGCCAGCGCGGGTCCGGCGATTCGGCGGCCTCCTGGGCGTACGCGACGCCATCGTCGAAGCGTCCCGTATCGACCAGGGCGAGGCGAGCTCCGACACGAGTGGTAGGCGTCGCTCGTCTCCGCGCGGCAGGAGCCCGACCGCCCGCTCGAGCAGGTTGATCGCGGCCCGGAAGTCCGCCCGACCGAGCGCCTCTCTGCCAGCTGCTCCCAGATGCATCGCCGCTCGCTCGGCCAGCTGCGCCCGGTCCTGGTCGAGCTCCTTCCGGTAGCGATGCGCCTGCTCGAGGTGGTACCCGACGATCTCGTCCTGCTCGACCAGTTCGGCGTGCTCCTCCAGCCAGACCGCGAACCGCTCGTGCAGGTCGGCGCGTGTCTCCTTGGGCAGCGACTCATACGCAGCGTCGCGAATCAGCAGGTGGCGGAAGCGATAGGCGTCGTCGCCGGGCAGGGTTGAAGCGTCCGGTCGGATCAGCTCCTTTCGAATCAGCAAGGGGAGCTGCGCGTCCACGTCCGTTTCGGGTGCCAGCTCGAGAACGGTTCCGCGGTGGAAGACCTGACCCTCCACGGAGCCGCGCTCCACGACCGCACGCTCCTCGCGGCCGAGCGCGTCGAGCCGAGCGTGAAGCAGCGCGTGGATTGTCGGGGGCACAGCTACGTCTCCCTCTTCGTGCAGCATCGCGAGCATCTCCTCGACAAAGAGCGGATTGCCCTGGGCGGCCTCGATCACCTTTGCCTGCAGCTCGCCGTCGGCGCCGCCGAGCGTGGAGATCAACTGCCCACATTCCGCCTCTGAGAGAGGCTCGAGCAGGATCGTCGTCGCATTGAGCTTCCCGCCGCTCCAGGTCGGCCGCAGCTCGAGCAGCTCGGGGCGGGCTATGCAGAGCAGGAAGATCGGCGCGCTTCGCGACAAGTCGGAGATGTGCTCGATCAGGTCGAGGAACGTCGGCTCTGCCCACTGAATGTCTTCGAAGACGACGATGAGCGGCCCGTTGGTCGCCTCGCGCTCGAGCAACTTCCGGAATGCGAGCTGTGTTTCGGCCGGCGAGGACGCGATGATCGATTCGGGCTCCGCCCCGAGCTTCATCAGAACCTCGACGAGCGGAAAGTACGTGATCCCCTCTCCGTAGGACAGGCAGCGGCCGCGCACGACCCGGGCGTCGGCGCCGGCGAGGAACTCGGCTGCGAGGCGGGATTTGCCGACCCCCGCGGTCCCGAGCAGCGTGAATAGATGGCAGCTCTGCTCGGCGACGGCGTGCTCGAAGTCTTGGCGGAGCCGTCCCAGCTCTCGCTTCCGTCCGACGAGTGGGGCCTCCAGATGCCGCGTGATCGCCTCCGCCCCCTGGCGTACCGAAACGAGCCGGTAGGCCTCGATCGGCGCGGCCTTCCCCTTCACTTCGAGCGGGTCGAGCGGCTCCGCTTCGACGGCGTCGCGCACCAGGCCCCGTGTCTCCCTGCCGATCAACACCTCGCCCGGCGGCGCCGCCTGCTCGAGTCGCGCGGCGACGTTGACGGCGTCGCCCGTCACCATCGTCTCGCCCTCGCCCGCGACGACCTCGCCGGTGTTGACGCCGATCCGGAGCTCCGGGCTGCGCAGCTCCTCTGCCGAACGTACGGCCCGCAGCGCGTCGTCCTCGTGGACGACCGGTACCCCGAACACCGCCATCACTGCATCGCCGGCGAACTTCTCGACCGTCCCTCCGTGGCCCTCGATCGTCTGGCGGGCCTGCTCGAACCAGCGGCCCATCTGTGCGCGCACACGCTCGGGATCGCGCGACTCGCCGAGGGAGGTCGAGTCGACGACGTCCGCGAACAGCACGGTCACGGTCTTTCGCACCTCGCGCGCGGCGGAGGCCGCTGCGAGGGCGGCGCCGCAGTGGCCGCAGAACGCGAATTCGTCCGGGTTCTCTCGTCCGCAGCTGGGGCAGACCATGGCTCGAGCCTAGACCCTCGAATCCCTTTCTACAAGCCACATCACAAAGACACTTGACAGATGCCATAAGTGATGTCATAATGATGTCACAATGCAGCTACAGAGATTCATCGATTCGCTCAAAGCCGATCTGTCCGCGGTCGCGGAGCTCGGCGACGAGAGCACGGCGGATGCCGCCGGGCGCCTCGTCGTCACACTCCAGGCCTCGGTCGGCATGCGACTGCTCGACGCGCTCTCGGAAGCCGCGCTCGAGCTGAACGAGAAGCTTCCGACGGGTCACGTCGAGGTACGGCTGGCCGGGCAGGATCCGGAGCTCGTCTACGTGGGCGACGAGCCGGAGGCGCCGGCGGCCGGAGCGGAGGAGGCCTACACCTCCCGCATCACGCTCCGCCTCCCCGAGGCTCTCAAGACGATGGTCGAGGAAGCGGCAGCTCGCGAAGGTGTATCGGTGAACACCTGGATCGTCCGGGCGCTCTCGCGCTCGAGCTCCGCTGCGCCCACCACCCGCACGAGCAACCGGCTGACGGGCTACGCCCAGAGCTGAGAGGAGGAACGATGGCCTTCTACCCAACCCCCTTCGGACACGCGGAGATCCACATCGACCGCCGCGACCCCAGACCGCCCCGCTATGCCGAGACGATCCTCCGGCAGCGGGCACGGCGAAACCTCGATCGGCGGAGTCGATGAGGACCGAGACCTTCCAGACGCCGGGACCGGTCCAGCTCGACGTCCGCCTCGGGGCCGGCGAGGTCTCGCTCGAGACCGCAGCCACCGAGGAGACGACCGTCGTGCTCGAGCCGCTGCGCGACAACGAGGCGACCCTCGAGGCGATCCAGACGGCCCGACTCGAGGCGCACGAGCGAGGTGCCGGCGGCCACGAGGTCGTCGTGGACGTCCGCAGCCGCAGCCGCGGATTCGGCTTCTCCCGGGGCGCCGAGGTGCTCGTCCGCATCACCTGTCCCAACGAGACGAGCGCCGACGTGCAAACGGGCTCGGCCGACGTCGTCGGCCGCGGAGTCTTCGGCGCGGTCGAGGTCGAGACGGGGTCGGGCGACGTGCAGTTCGCCGACGTCACCGGCGACGCGAGGATCAACGCCGCGAGCGGCGACGTCGAGATCCGCACGGTCAGCGGCGACTGCCGGATCAGCACTGCGTCCGGCGACGTCCAGATCGGCCTGATCGGAGGCGAAGGAAGGGTCAATTCGGCCTCGGGCGACGTAATGGTTCGCGAGGTCGGCGGGTCCTTCGAGGCCAACAGCGCCTCCGGCGACGTGATCCTCAAGGAGGCGCACTCGTCTGTGAGCGTCAACACCGCCTCCGGCGACCAGATCATCGGACGCGTCTCCGATGGGAACGTCAATCTCAAGTCCGCCTCGGGTGACCTCAAGATCGGGATCAAACAGGGATCGAGGCTGTTCGTCGACGCCAGGTCGAGAAGCGGCGAGGTCAGCTCCGAGCTGGAAGTCAGCGAAGTCCCGCCCGAGGGCGACTCGCCGCTCGTGGAGTTGCGCGCCAACACCATGAGCGGCGACATCTCAGTCGTCCGGGCGTGACCCCGCACGCCCCTCGCCGGCGACTCCTCCCGGCCGGCGGAGCCGGCCTCCGGAGCCGCCTGACGCCGCTGACGGCACGGTGCTCTCCGGGCCCGTATTACCCATACTGTGCCCTCCGGCCCCGCACCGCCAGCGGCGCCCGAGGAACGCGCGGATTCGTCCGGCTGTGACCTCTGTGACGGCAGAGGCGCGGCTCGCGCCGCTGCATCGCCAACCCCTTTTCCTGCGGTTCTGGTCGGCGCAGGCGGTCTCCGTCTTCGGCGACCAGGTGAGCGCGCTCGCCATTCCGCTCACGGCCGTTCTGGTCCTGCACGCATCCGCGTTCCAGGTCGGGCTGCTGACGTCGATGGCGTGGCTGCCGCATCTCCTGTTCTCGCTGCCGGCCGGCCTCTGGATCGACGCGCGCCCCCATCGCCGCCACGTGATGATCGGCGCCGACCTGCTCCGCGCCGCCGCGCTCGCGACGCTGCCGGTCGCGTGGTGGCTCGGCGGGGTGACCGTCTGGCAACTGCTCGCCGTGACGTTCACGGTCGGCGCGCTCACCGTCTTCTTCGATCTCGCCAACGCCTCGTTCGTCGTCGCGCTCGTCCGCCGCTCGCAGTACGTGGAGGCGCAGGGACGGCTTAGCACGAGCCGCTCCGTCTCGTACATCGCCGGCCCGAGCGTCGCCGGCTTCCTCGTCCAGGCCCTGGGCGCGCCCGTGGCGCTGCTCGCCGACGGCGCCTCATTCCTGTTCTCCGCTTTCGCGCTCGGGGGAACGAAGGTCGAGGAGCCCCCCGTCGAGAAGAGCGAGCACGGCTCCCTCCGGCGGCTCGGCGACGCCTTCCGCCACCTCCTGGGAGACTCGCTGCTGCGCGCCAGCCTGCTCTGCACGAGCACGGTCAACTTCTTCAACTTCTTCCTGCTCGCGATCTTCGTTCTCTATGCGAGCCGGACGCTGGGCCTGAGCGCGGGGACGATCGGCGTCGTGCTAGGGGTCGGAGCCTTCGGCGCGCTCGTCGGCGCGATCACGGCTCCGCGGATCGGGCGGCGGCTCGGGATCGGGCGGGCCGTCGTCATCGGCGCGATCCTGTTCCCCGCGCCGCTGGCGCTGTTCCCGCTCGCGCACGGCTCGCACGTCGTCGCCGGGGCGATGCTGCTCGTCGGCGAGTTCCTGGCGAGTGTCGGGGTGATGATCTTCGACGTCAACCAGAACAGCGTGCTGGCGATGTCGATCCCCGACGCGCTCCGCAGCAGGATCGTCGGTGCCTACCGCTTCGTGAACTACGGGACACGCCCGGTCGGTGCGCTGCTCGGGGGCGTGCTGGGCGGCGCGATCGGCCTGCGGGAGACGATGTGGATCAGCGTCGCCGGCTCCTCTGCGGGCGTCTTGTTCCTGCTCTTCTCGCCGATGCCGGGCCTTCGTGAGGAGCACCTGGCGTGAGCCGCAAGGACTTCCTCAGGCAGCCGTCGCTCCTGGCGCTGCTCGGCGCCGAGGTCGTCTCCACGACCGGCACGCAGATGACCTGGCTCGCTCTGCCGTGGTTCGTCCTCGTCACCACCGGGTCGGCCACGCAGACGAGCTTCGTGATGGCGGCCGAGCTCGTCGGGCTCGCCTTGCTCGGGCTGCCCGGCGGTCGTTTCCTCGGCCGGCTCGGCGCGCGCCGGACGATGATCGTCTGCGACGCTGCGCGTGCCCCGCTCATGCTCGTCATCCCGGTGCTCCACTGGACGGGAGGGCTCTCTTTCGCCGTGCTGCTTGCCGTCGCCTTCGGGCTCGGTGCGCTCAGCGCTCCCTATTTCGCGGCGCAGAAGGTGATCGTCCCCGAGCTGCTCGGTGAGGACGAGACGAAGGTGGGAGAGGCGAACGCCCTCTTCCAGGCGGCTACGAGGACGACGTTGCTGCTCGGGCCGGCGCTCGGCGGGGTCCTGATCGGCGTGATGGGAGCGACGAGCGTCTTGATTCTGGATGCCGGCAGCTATGTCATCTCCGTCCTCCTCGTCGCCTCTTTCGTGCCTCGTCGCCCGCCGCTCGAGCAGGATCCGGAGCACCGGAAGATCCGGGCCGGGCTTCGCTTCCTGCTGCGCGACCCTCTGCTCCGTGTCTGGTGGCCCGTCTTTGCGATCGGCGATGCGGCCTGGACCGCGTTCTTCATCACGATCCCGGTGCTGGTGATCGCGCGCTTCGGCCACGACCCCAAGATCGCCGGCTGGCTGTTCGCTTCGTTCGGCGTCGGAGCCGTGATCGGGAATGCGATTGCGTTCCGATTCCTCCTTCGCCGTATGGAGGGGCTCGCGCTGATCTCGGTCTTCATCATGGGTCAGGCGCTTCCACTCTGGTTCCTATGGCTGCCCCTTCCCGCGGCCGGGATCGCGGCCGTTATCCTCGTGTCCGGGATCGCCAACGGTCTCGTCAACCCCCCGCTGCACACGATCTCGACGCTGCGCGTTCCCGCGTCGCTGCGTCCGACCGTGATGACGACCGCGATGGTGCTCTGGGCGCTCGTCAATCCGCTCGGGCTCTTCATCGCGGGGCCGGTCCTCGACGCGTTCGGGACGACTCCGGTGCTGATCGGCTTCGCGGCCGTCCAGACCGTGTCGATGGCCGCGGCGGGGCTGGCGGCCGTGCGTGAACGCGGACGACGACGGCTCGTACCGGCAGCCCAGGCGGGCTAGGTCCTGCAGCCGCTTCGCCGCAATCGGGACTTCGTTCTGCTGCAGGCGGGCAGCTGCTCTCGACGCTGGGAAGACGCCCATGATCAGCGCGTAGGAGCGGTATGGCGGGCGTTCTTTTACGAACTCCACGGCAAGTACCCTGTCCCGGAGTGCCCGAGTTCAAGACATTTGACGCCTACCAGCCGACCGGCGACCAGCCCCAGGCGATCGCCACGCTCTCCGAAGGGCTCCGCGAGGGCGAGCGCTACCAGACCATGCTCGGGGCCACCGGAACGGGCAAGACGGCGACGATGGCCTGGATCATCGAGCAGGTCCAGAAGCCCACGCTCGTGATCGCACACAACAAGACGCTTGCGGCCCAGCTCTGCAACGAGTTCCGGGAGTTCTTCCCGTCGAACGCGGTCGAGTACTTCGTCTCCTACTACGACTACTACCAGCCCGAGGCCTACGTCCCCCAGGCCGATCTCTACATCGAGAAGGACTCGTCCCAGAACGACGACATCGCGCGGCTGCGCCTCGCCGCCACCTCCGCGCTGTTCACGCGCCGCGACGTCGTCGTCGTCGCCTCCGTCTCCTGCATCTACGGCCTCGGCTCGCCGGAGGAGTGGCGCGAGCGGCTGCTGTACCTGGCGGTCGACGAGGAGCACGACCGCGACGCGGTCCTGCGCAAGCTGATCGACAGCCAGTACGTCCGCAACGACACCTCGCTGGGGCGCGGTCGCTTCCGCGTCAAAGGCGACGTCGTCGAGGTGCAGCCTGCGAACTCCGAGACCGCGTATCGGGTCTCGTTCTTCGGCGACGAGGTCGAGCAGATCACCCACTTCGACCCGCTGACGGGGGAGATCTACGCGAAGCTCGACAACCTCGCGATCTGGCCGGCGACGGAGTACGTGACCTCGAAGCCGACGATCGAGCGCGCGGTGGACGAGATCAAGCACGAGCTCGAGCAGCGCGTCCGCGAGCTCGAGTCGGAGAACAAGCTGCTGGAGGCGCACCGCCTGCGCCAGCGCACCGAGTACGACCTGGAGATGATGCGGGAGCTCGGCTTCTGCTCTGGGATCGAGAACTACTCGCGGATCCTCGAGGGCCGGCCGCCCGGGTCGCATCCGTTCACGCTGCTCGATTACTTCCCGGACGACTTCGTCGTGTTCGTGGACGAATCGCACCAGACCGTGCCGCAGCTCGGTGGGATGTACGAGGGCGACCGCTCCCGCAAGCAGACGCTGGTCGACTTCGGCTTCCGCCTCCCGTCGGCACTCGACAACCGCCCTCTCCGTTTCGATGAGTTCCTCGGGAAGGTGAAGCAGCTGGTGTTCGTGTCCGCGACCCCCGGGCCGTTCGAGCTGCGCCACTCGTCGCGGGTCGCGGAGCAGCTCATTCGGCCCACGGGAATCGTCGACCCCGACGTCGAGCTGCGCGCGACCAAGAACCAGATCGACGACTTGCTGAACGAGATCCGCCGCCGCGAGGAGGTCGGCGAGCGCGTCCTCGTCACGACGCTGACGAAGAAGATGGCCGAGGACCTGACCGACTATCTCCTCGAGTCGGGCGTAAAGGCCCGCTACCTGCACTCCGAGATCGACACGCTCGAGCGGATCCAGATCATCCGCGAGCTCCGGCTCGGCGACTACGACGTGCTCGTCGGCGTCAACCTGCTGCGGGAGGGGCTCGACCTGCCCGAGGTGTCGCTGATCGCGATCCTGGACGCCGACAAGGAGGGCTTCCT
>Ga0137373_10000455_pt1 | contig 39570 bp, 35 predicted proteins | sample SagtaG_5_FD_104912 | JGI IMG/M metagenome (GOLD analysis project Ga0137373, IMG submission 104912) | Vadose zone soil microbial communities from Sagehorn Ranch, Mendocino, California, USA - Sage1_R_80_16 metaG | ecosystem: Environmental > Terrestrial > Soil > Vadose zone | place: USA... | reverse complement strand
CACGGTCAGCCCCGTCTACGAGGGGATGCTCAAGGAGGAGATGGACGCCGCCGCGCGCCGGCATCCCAAAGTGCGGTACGAGCCGCAGCTGATCGACGCTACCTTCGCGCTGCTGATCGCCTCGAGCGGCGACCCGCTCGTGATCCCCGCGCTGAACCGCGACGGCGACATCCTCTCCGACCTCGTCCTGCCCCTGTTCGGCTCGATCGCCGGCTCGGAATCGCTGCTCGTCGGCTTCGGCGACGACTACGTGCCCCGAGTCGTGCTCGCGGAGGCCGCGCACGGGACCGCCCCGTCCCTCCAGGGGAAGGACGTGGCGAACCCGATGGCGATGATCCTCGCCGGCGCAGCGGTGCTCGCCTATGCGGGCGAGGGGGCTCAGCAGGCAGCGCGCGCGATCCGTGAGGCCTGCCTCGACGCCGTCGGCAAGGGTGTACGCACCGCCGACCTCGGTGGGCACGCGGGAACGAGTGAGTTCACCGACGAGGTCATCCGCCGGACACGCTCGAAGCTCGCGGTCTAAGCTCGCCTAGGAAACGGCAGCCGCGGGAAGCTCGTCTGCGGTCTCGCCGAAGACCTCGAGGAAGACGCGGGCGATCTCGGGATCGAACTGCGTCCCGGCGCAGCGCTCGACCTCCGCAAGGGCCTCCTCGCGGGTGAGCGCGCGCCGATAGGGCCGGTCGCTCGTCATCGCGTCGAACGCGTCCGCGATCGCCAGCACGCGCGCCTCGACCGGAATCTCCTCGCCCGACTTGCCGGACGGGTAACCGGTCCCGTCCCAGCGCTCGTGGTGGTAGAGCACGTACGGGATGGCCTCGCGCAGCACTGTGATGCGCAGCAGCAGCTTCGCGCCGATCTTCGGATGCTCTCGGATCTGCGCCAGCTCGCGGGCGTCGAGCCCGCCCACCTTGCAGAGCACCTCGTCTGAGACCGCCAGCTTGCCGATGTCGTGCAGCGGCCCGCCGAGCCGCAGCGACGCGAGCCGGTCCTCGCTCCAGCCGAGCCGGCGCGCCACGGCCTCGGCCAACGCGGTCACGCGCGTCGAGTGGCCCCGGGTGTACGGGTCACGGGCCTCGATCGCCCGGCTGAGCATCGACAGCATCGCCACGAAGCGAAAATTTCAAGGCCGAGCCGCGTATCCCTCTTTTGGGGGAGGCCCTTTCAGCGCCAGATGCCGGTGACCGGCCCGACGCGCGCCGAGCGCCCGAGCCGCGGCAGCCCCCAGGCGTCCTCGATCGTCCGCAGCAGGCCGTAGTGCGACATCGTCGGCCGGAAGGCCGAGCCTGGTCGCACGAGGGGCCCGAGCGCGAGCGCCGCAACGCCCGGGTCGGCGGAATCGGACTCGTCGAAGACGACGAAGATCGCGCTGTCTGCGAGCTGCCGGCTCCGCAGCAGCGGCTGGAGGAAGCGCGCCAGCCAGGCGTCCCCGGTCGAGACCCGGCAATCGTGCATGTCGTGGCACATGTCGGGGACCACGAGCGCGAAGTCCGGCAAGCGGCGGGCGGCGAGGTCGCGCGAGAGCCCCGACAGCGGCACGACGTTCCGCACCCGTGCCGGACGGGAGAGCACGCGGCGGAAGTAGAGGAACGGGACATGACGCTTGACGTAGCGGCCGGAGGCAGCGCCGGTCCACCCCGCGCGCGGCAGGCCCTCCGCGTAGGCCTTCCAGCTGCGGCCGTTCGCCTCGAGCGTGTCGGCGAGGCTGCGGCCGGCGACCGTGCAGCTCGTGCAGCCGCCCGTGATCCCCTGCGTCGAGCCGGAGACGAGCGCGAGGTAGTTCGGCAGGCTCGGATGCGTCACGCCGCGGTACCCGGCCAGCACCGCGTTGCGGGAGGCGAGCGCGTTGAAGTTCGGCGCGTCTCGGCTCCCTAGGATGGAGCTCTGCGCCTTGTTCTCGAGCACGATCACGATCACATGGCCGAAAGAGGGGATCGGGCGCGGCGACGCCTGCGCCCCGGGGAGCGCCGCAGCCGTCAGCGCCGCCGCGAGCACGACCAACCCGCGCCTCACGACGATTCGGCCTCGGCGCGCAGCAATCGCTTCTTCCAGAAATGGAAAGCGACCAAGGCGACCACCACGAGCGCGACGAGCGCCACTCCGCCGATCAGGCCGTAGCGACTGATCGCATCCGCGGCCGCCTGCCCGAGGAAGTAGGCGACCAGGCCGACGAGCGCCGCCCAGCAGATGCCCCCGGCTGCATTCCAGCCGAAGAACCTCCACCACGGCATGTGGGCGACGCCCGCCATCCAGGCCGCGGTCACGCGCAGGATCGAGAAGAAGCGCCCGATGAAGATCGTCTTCGGGCCGTGCCGCTCGAAGAAGCCTTCCGCCCAGGGAAGGACGCGTTCGGACCAGCGGCTGACGAACTTCCAGCGCTCGAGCAGCCTGCGCCCGCCGGTGCGCCCGATCCAGTAGCCGATGTTGTCGCCGACGATCGCGGCGGCGGCCGCGACGGCGACCACCGCGACGATGTTCAGCTCGCCCTGGGAGGCGAACACCCCCGCCCCGACGAGCGCCGTCTCTCCCGGGAGCGGCACGCCTCCGGACTCGAGCATGACGATCAGGAAGAGGGCGATCAGCCCGTAGTGGTGGACGAGGCCGCTCATCGCGCCAGTGTAGGTCTCACCTGGTGGGCCATCAGGACGGCGTCCACTAGCTCGCCGCCGCGGCGGTAGTGCCCTCGCCGGTAGCCCTCCTGGACGAAGCCGAAGTCCTCGTAAAGCGCACGCGCGGGCTCGTTGTGCGGGAAGACGTGCAGCTCGAGCTTCGTCACCCCGACCTCGCGCGCCCAGTTCTCGGCGGCCTCGAGCAGCGCCCGGCCGATCCCGTGACGGCGGTGGCTGGCTGCGACCATCAGGCCGAGGTCGGCGACGTGAAAGCTCGCCGGATGCGGGTCGCGGGCGACCGAGAGCCTTCCCACGAGGCCTTCCGGCGCCTGGGCCACGAAGACCGCGGCGTGCGGCGTGCGGCGCGTCGCGCGAAGGTAGCGGCGCTCGTCGGCGGCGCTGCGCCACTCGTCCATGGAGATCAGCCAGCCCTCCGGCTCGCCGCCGACCTCCTGCGCGAGCGCGACCAGCCCGGCGGCGTCGGCGGGAACGGCGCGCCGGATCTCGAACTCGCTCACTCGATCACGACGCCGTGACCACCCCGGCGGGGGTCGCCGGCGGCGGCGAGCATGCCGTCCTCGCGAAACTCGACCCCGCTGACGCCGCCGAAGAAGAGGTTGCGGCGGCGCCAGCGGGCGAGCTCGTAACCCCAAGACTCGAGCCGGTCGAGCTCGGCGGGATCGTGCCCGCCCTCGCAGTGCACGTGTGTCTCGTCAACGTGGATGCGCGGCCGCCCGATCGCCTCCTCGACGCCGACGCCGTGTCCGACCACGTTGACGACCACCTGGAAGATCGCGCCGCGCAGGCGCAGCGAGCCGGCGCTGCCGACGACGAGCCGCGGCCGCAGGTCCCGCAGCACGATCGACGGCGCCATCCCGCTCGTGAAGCGCACGCCCGGCCGCGGGATCCCGCCCGTCGCGGCCAGGTCGAACTCGCCGAGCATGTTGTTCAGCTGGATCCCGGTGCCCGGCACGATCACGCCGGAGCCGGAGCCGGTCGAGGCGGTGAGCGAGGCCGCGTTCCCGCGACCGTCCACGACGGAGATATGAGTCGTCCCCCGCTGCGCCTCGGGCAGCCGCCGCCGCAGGCGTCGTGCAGTTGCGCGAAGCTCGCGCTCGTCGAAGAGCCGCCGCGCCAGGCCGCCCCGGTACAGCTCACGCGTGAAGGGCACCCCGCGGGCCGCCTCCTGCTCGCGCATGAGCTCGACGAGCTGTGACAGCGCCTCGCCGCTCCCGGGCGGGCCGGCCGGGCCGTCGAGCCGGTCGAGCAGGCTCACGCCGAGGCCGATCAGGACGCCGCTGGTCGAGGGCGGCGGGTTCGACTCAAACTCGTGCCCGAGGAAGCTCACCTGAACCGGCCTGCGCCTGATCACGCGGTACTCCGCGAGGTCGCGGCGCGTGATCTCGCCGCCCAGCTCGCGCAGGTGACGGGAGAGAGCCCGTCCGAGCTCACCGCGGTAGAACTCCTCCGGGCCATTCTCCGCCAGCCGCTCGAGCGTCTGCGCGAGGTCGGCCATCACGAGCCGGTCGCCGGCGACGAGCCGGTTGCCGTTGCGGCCGTAGATCGATTTTCCCTCGTCGGTGTGGCGCAGGATCAGGTCGAGGATCGCGTGCAGGTAGGCCTGTGGCTTCGTCAGCACGACTCCCCTGCGGGCGAGCTCGATCGCCGGCTCGAGCAGGACGCGCCAGGGAAGCGAGGCGAACCGCCGGTGCGCCTCCCCGAGCCCGGCGACCGCGCCCGGCACCGCACATGAGGCGGCGCCGATCCGGAAGATCTGCGACGACTCGGACGTGAAGTCCACGTCCACCGAGTCCATTTCCGTCTGCCCTCGCCGCCGCAGACCCAGGCCCGGGACGGTGACGAAGTGGTCGAGCACCCGGCTCGAGTTGTCGGCCGCAAGGTGGACGAGCATGAATCCACCCGCCCCGGGCCCGGTGAGCGGGCTCTCCGCGATCCACGAGACGAAAGCGGCGGCGATGCAGGCGTCCACGGCGTTGCCGCCCTCCGCGAGCACCTGAGCGCCCGCCTCCGCGGTGAGCCGATGGCCTGCTGCGACCGCGCCTCGCATGCGGGAAGGCTACTCGGCTCGCAGGAGTATCCTCCCCTGGCCGCCGTGACCAAGGCCAGTCCCCTCGTTCGCGAGGCCACCCTTTCCGCCGCCGCGGCGGGGGCCATCGCCGCCGTTCTCGTCTGGCTCGGGCCCCCCGGAGCCGACCTCGCAGCGCACGCCTACCAGCGGACGCTCTTCCTCGATCACGGCTTCGCGCTCTGGAACAACTTCTGGTACGCGGGCCGCTACAGCTTCGTCACCTACAGCGTCCTCTACTACCCGCTGGCTGCGCTGCTCGGGATCCGGTTGCTCGCAGTCGCGACCGTCTCGACCGCGGCGCTCGCCTTCGCCGTGGTGCTCTGGCGCGAGTGGGGGCCGACCACGCGCTGGTCGAGCCGCACCTTCGCGGTCGTCTGGGCGGGAGTCGTCTTCTCGGCGGCGTTCCCGTTCGCGCTCGGTGCCGCCCTCGCGCTGCTCGCGTTGTGGTCGCTCCAGGCTCGCAGGCACGGCCGCTTCGCCCTGCTGGCCGCACTCACCATCGCGGCGAGCCCGCTCGCCTTCCTGCTGCTGACGCTGCTGCTCGCCGGCTTCGGGATCGCGCGGTGGGACGACCGGCGCGCGTTGCTCGGCCCGGCAGTGACGATCGGGGGCTTCGGCGCACTCGAGGTGCTGGTCTCGCGCACGTTCCCCGACCCCGGGCGCTACCCGTTCTCGTGGCAGGAGCTGGCTGCGGTGCTCACCTTCTGCGTGCTTGGAGCCGCTCTCACCTGGCGCGTCGAGCGCGCGAGGTCGCTGCGCTGGGTCTTCGTCGTCTACCTCGTCGCCTGCCTGGCCTGTTTCCTGATCCCGTCGGCGATCGGCGAGAACGTCGCCCGCCTCCGCTATGCGGCGGTGCCGCTGGCGGTGCTGATGCTCTCGTTACGGCGCTGGCGGCCCCTGCCGGTCTGCCTCGGAGCCCTCTGCCTCGCCGTCGCCTGGAACGCGAGCCCGATCGCCGGCAGTTTTCTCAAGGGCCGCGGCGACCCGGCAGCGAGCCCGGCGTACTGGGCGCCAGCAATTGGCTTCCTGCGCGCGCATCTCCAGCCCTCGTACCGGGTCGAGGCCGTGGACACCACCGGCCACTGGGCGGCCGTCTACCTCGCGGAGGCTGAGATCCCGCTCGCCCGCGGCGACTATCGCCAGAGCGACTTCCCTCAAAACGAGGTGCTCTACGACGAACTGGCCCCGGCCGCATACCTGGCGTGGCTCCGCGGGCTTGGCGTGCGCTACGTGGTGCTCACCACGGCCCCGACGGATTACAGCGCCCGCGACGAGGCGGCCCTCCTGCGCAGCGGCCACTCCGGGTTGCGCCCGGTGCTGCGAACCAAGAACCTCACCGTCCTCGCGGTGCCCCAGCCGAGGCCGATCGTGACCGGCCCCGCTCCCGCCCGCGTGCTTCGGCTGACCGGGACCCGAATTGTGGTCGAGCTACCGCGCGCGGGCCGATATCGGCTCGCCGTTCGCTACTCGCCGTACTGGAACGCCCAGGGCGCCTGCCTGATCCGTCGTGAGGACGGCATGACCACGATCGCGACGCCGCAGCCCGGGCGGTTCGAGCTCGCCTTCAAGGTGCATCCCGCCCGAGCGCTTGCCGCGGCCGTGGTCGGCCAGCGCTCGCAGGTGTGCGATTTGGACTAGGAGTCCGGCTAGCTCTGCAAGAAGCTCGGCGGCTCGAGCGATCCCGCATCGTTCGTGGGTGCCTCGGCGCGCATCGTGATCCGGCGCTGGGCACCGCGCGAGCCGAAGCCGGTCGCGACCACGGTCACCCAGACCTGGCCGGTGAGGCGGTCGTCGATCGTGGCGCCGAAGATGATGTTCGTGTCGTCGGTCGCCGCCCCTCGCACCACCTCGGCGGCCTCGTTGACCTCGTAGAGCGAGAGGTCGTCACCGCCGGCGATCGAGAGCAGGATGCCCTTCGCACCGCCGACATCGGTCTCGATCAGCGGTGAGCGCAGCGCGCGCTCGGCCGCGTCGCGGGCGCGGTTCTCCCCGCTGGCGGAGAAGCCGATCCCCATCAGCGCGGTGCCGGCGTCCTTCATGATCGTGCGCACGTCGGCGAAGTCCAGGTTGATCAGGCCGGGAAGGGTGATCAGGTCGCAGATGCCCTGGACCCCCTGGCGCAGGACGTCGTCTGCAATCCGGAACGCGTCCAGCATCGAGGTCTCACGATCGAGCACCTCGAGCAGCTTCTCGTTCGGCACGACGATCACCGTGTCGCAGTTGGTGCGCAGCATGTCGACGCCATCGGTCGCCTGCTTCTGGCGGCGCGTTCCCTCGAACGTGAACGGGGTGGTGACGATCCCGACTGTCAGGGCGCCGAGCTCCTTCGCGATCCGTGCCACGACCGGCGCGGCGCCGGAGCCGGTGCCGCCGCCCTCACCGGCGGTCACGAAGACCATGTCCGAACCACGCAGAGCGCGCTTGATCTGGTCGTAGGACTCCTCTGCCGCGCGGCGGCCGAGGTCGGGGTCGGCACCGGAGCCGAGTCCCTCCGTGAGCTCGCGCCCAATGTGGATCTTGACCGGCGCGTCGCTCGTCTGGAGCTGCTGGATGTCGGTGTTGACTGCCACGAACTCGACCTGCGAGATGTCGGCGTCGATCATCCGGTTGACCGCGTTCAGGCCTGCGCCGCCGACGCCGACGACGCGGATCACCGCGATGTAGGCGCCCGGCTCGGGCACGCGGTGCAGCCGCGGCGGCGGCTCGGGGAGCGGCTCGAGCTTCGGCCGCGGGCGCTCGCGCTCGGGCTCCGGCGCGCGCTCCGGCAGGCGAACTGGCTCCGACGGCGGCGCCGGCGGGGTCGGCGCGGCCTCCTCCTGCCACTCGGGGACATGCTCGACCGTCTGTTCAGGCGGCTCGACCGGCGGCGCGGCCTTTGGCTCCTCGACCGCGGCCTCGGGCTCGTCGGTCTTGCCTTCCTTCTCGGCCTGTCGCTGTGCCGCCTCGGTCGCCCGGAACAGCTCTGCCAGCGGGCCCTCACGCATGCTCGCGCGCCTGCGCGCCATGCAGCACCTCCTTCGCGAGGTCGCGATAAGCCTCCGCGGCGTTGCCGCTCGGGTCGTATTTGAGCACGGAGGTTCCCTTGACCGGAGCCTCTGCATAGCGAACGGTCTTGCGGATCTTCGTGTCGAAAACAAGCTCGCCGAAGTTCTCCTGGAGGATCTCGACCGCCTCGCGCGAGTGCAGCGTGCGGCTGTCGTACATCGTCGGGAGGATCCCCTCGATGCCGACGCTCGGATTCAGGTTCTCGCGGATCATCGACAGCGTGTTCTCGAGCTGGACGAGCCCGCGCAGCGAGAGGTACTCGCACTGGACCGGGACGATCACGCCGTTCGAGGCCACGAGCGCGTTGATCGTGAGCAGGCCCAGGGAGGGAGGGGTGTCGATCAGGACGTAGTCGTAGTTGTCCTTGACCGGAACGATCGCCTTTTCCAGCGCACGCTCGCGCCCGATCATGCTCGAGAGCGCAAGCTCGGCACCGGCGAGATCGATCGACGAAACCGCCAGGTCGACTTCGGTGTGGTGGATCACTTCGCCGATCGGCAGGCGATGGACGAGCACGTCGAACATCGAGCGCTCGATCGAGTCCGGATTGAGGCCCTGGCTCATGGTCAGGTTGCCCTGCGGATCGAGGTCGACGAGCAGGACCTGCAACCCCTTCTCCGAGAGTGCGACGCCGAGGTTGAGCGTCGTGGTCGTCTTGGCTACGCCGCCCTTTTGATTGGCGAAAGAAATCACGCGGCCCATCGGCGCTCCTTTGGCCGTCTCAGTCCGGATTCCCGGTCGCGGAAGCAGGCGTGCAAGCCCCATCGAGTCCCTTTCTTCGCTCTCATGCTAGCTATACCTCTGCGCAAAAACGCTCGATTTTGCGCGCTCCCGCCTTGGGCCTGGCTTCGCCTACGGAATGTACGAGCGCCGTAGGACGACCCGCTAGATCAACAGGCGCGTGAGAGCCGTCGTCGCGGCCGCGACGACCACGACCGCGGGCAGAGGCGCTCGCGCGGCGATCGCGACGGCGCCGGCGCCGACTCCGGCGAGCCTGGCATCGAAGACGAGCTCATTGTCGCCGCCGACGGTCTGCGTCACCACCAGTGCGGCAAGCAGGACCGGGGCGAGCAACGCGACCACCTCCGCGAGCGCCGGCGGGAGGCTTCGGTCGCCCAGGAGCACCGGCCCGGTCGCCTTGAACCCGACCGTGGCAAGGCCGACCACGAGCACGACCACCCAGACCGTGCTCACGGCTTCCTCCGCAACCCGAGCAGACACGCTGCGCTGGCAACGACGATCGGCGTACCCGCGGGTGTCACCGGGATCAGGGCGAGCGCAATCGCCGCGCCCCCCGCCGCAGCCAGGGCCGCGCGAGTCGTCCGCAGTTGCGGTGCGAGCAGCGCCAGGAACAGCGCTGGGAACGCGCCGTCGAGGCCGAGGTCCTTCGGGTCGCCGAGCGCGTCCCCGGCAAGGACTCCTACCGCCGTCCCGCTGACCCACGAGACGTAGAGCAGGAGCCCGGCCCCGAGCAGGATGCGCCTGTCGAAGCGGCCACCTCCGCGGCTCGCCAGCGCCCAGGACTCGTCCACGATCAGTTGTGACTCGAGGAGGCGCCGCAGGAGGCCCCCGTGGAAGAGGGGCGCTACCGAGATCGAGATCGGTGCGTAGCGCGCGTTCAGCAGCACTGCGGCCGCGATCGCCGCCGCCGCCCCGCCTCCCGCGCCCAGGATCGAGCTGACGGCGAATTGGGCCGAGCCGGCAAACGTCGTGGCCGACATCACGAGGGGCGCGAGCGTGCCCATTCCCGCTGCCCGTGCGACGAGCCCGAACGAGGCGCCGAAGAACCAGACCGTCGCTGCGACCGCCAGCGCGGCGCGGACGCCGTCCCGGTACCGCGAGACGAACGAGGACACGCTGCATCATGCCCGCCGCGAGCCGCATCACGGCAGCACCGCCGGTGCGGCCACGGCGTCCCGGCAACGCGCCAGCGCAGTCTCCGCCTCGTCCACCCCGCTCCGCTCCGTGGCGACCCAGGCCTCCGCCTCCTCGAGCAGCGCGTGCACCTCCGCGAGCAAGGAGCGAGGAGGAGCGCCCTCGCGCTCGAGCGCCTCGATCCGCCCGAGTCGCCGCAAGACCGCACGCGCCTCATCCATGCCTCGACGCTAGTCATGACTTCCGCGCGCGTGTGTGTCCGATCGTGTCGAAGGCGGTACGGTTCCTCCCCGCCTTGGCTCCGAATCCCGATCGCGAGCTCGGCGAGGCCCGGGCGGCCATCGACCGCGGCGACTGGCTCGCCGCCCTCAAGAGCCTTGATCGGGCTCGCCGCGGCTACGTCAAGCGGCGCGATCCCGAAGGGCTCGACCACGTGCTCCGCATGGCCGAGCTCGTCGACAAGGCGGACGATCGCGCCCGCGTCGAGCGGGAGAACCTTGCCTACGCCGTGAAGCAGAACCTCCGGCAGGAGAGCCGGCGGCAGTCGCAGGAGCGCCGCGAGTCGTGGAGCGACCCCTATCCCGATCTCCTGGCGCCGGACGAGCACACCCGGCTATTCCTGACGGGCGGCGTGAAGTTCGCAATCGGCCTCGGCGTAGTGCTTGGAATCGCGCTCCTGTCGGCGATCTTCGTCCTGCCCTGGTTTTTCGAATCGGACACGAAGACCGTGACGGTTCGGCTCGTCAACGACACGCCGCAGACGGCAACGGTCCGCGGCTGCTCCGATGCTGGTTGCGCATCGAGCTGGCTGCATCGGAAGCTCGAACCAGGGCAGGAGGCGGATGCGGAGGTCGATCGGGACGACCTCGTCGACCTCTTCAGAATCGGGCGCTCCGGGCGCGAAGAGGCGTGCCTGCCGGCGCGGATCCACGACGGCTACCTGCAACTCGAGCGCGGGCGAGGCACTCTCGCGATTCGGCTCTCGGACGCGACACCCTGTCCCGGTAAGACTGTGCTGCCGGCGCCCGCGGGCGAGCCGAGCATCTAGGAGCCGAGTACTAGGAAGCGAGCGCCGCGAAGTAGCCCGCAGGTCGCGGGCGCACGCCGATCAGCGCGTCGTCGAGCGAGCGCACGAGCGCAGCGCGGTCGCCGTGGGCCAGCGCCTCCACGATTGCCTTGCGGACCGCGTCTGCAGCGGAACGGCCAGCCGGCTCGCCACGGGCGAGGGCTCCCAGCCGGTCGAGCTGCTGTGCCCGGTCGAGCCCGGTCTCACCGAGCAGCACCGCCGCTCGGACCGCCCCAGCCCAGAGCCCGTCCGACCCGCCGAGCAGGGCGGCGAGCGCCTCGCGGAGCTGCTCCGAGCGAAACGGCTCGTCTGCGAAGAGCGAAAGCTCCCAGCGATCGAGCGCCTCGGCGAGCTCCGGGTCGTCCTCGGCGCGGCCGAGACGGACGAGCAGGTCGGAGGCCAGCCGCGCTCGGAAGGCGTCGAGCCGCGTTGGCTCCCCGGGCGGTTCAGTGGCCGCGATCGGCAGCACCGGACGAACCGCGAGCGGCCGCCAGTCGAGCCTCTCGAAGAGCACCGGCCCGGCCGCAATCGGCGCCGCGGTCGCCAGGCGCAGCGCGCTGACCGCATCCGCGAGCTCGCCGGGGGCATCGGGGGGCTCGGGCACATTGGGCGCCAGTGTCCGCTCCAGCTCGAGCACGCAGAGCCGGTCGGGCGCTCGGCCGAACTCGGCCGGGAGGAGGCCCGAGGCCTCGGGCCAGTGCGAGGCGAGCTCGCCGGTCGCGGCCAGTCGCACGCGCAGCCCGTCCGCCAGCTCGACCTGCACGCCGAGCGAGAGGCCTACGAGCGGCGCGACGGCCGCGTAGCTGCGGCGCTCGCCAAGCAGCGTTCGCTCGAGCTCGGCGTAGGCCCGGTCGAAGGCCTCGTCGCTCCAGTCGAGCCCGCCGCACGCCTCGGCGACGTCGGCCAGGAGCGGCAGCACGACCGTCCGCAGCAGGGAAGCATCTCCTTTGCCCGTATGGGCGGCCGCGTAGATGGCGGCGGCCGACTCGCGGCGCAGGTCCTCGAGCGCCAGCTTCGCGTCGGCGAGCGATCCCAGCCGCTCGGCGCGCGCGTCCACGTAGGAGCGCACGAGGGGCCGGTACTCGTAGAGAGAGGCCTGGCCGCGCGCCGCGTGCTCCTCGAAGGCGAACGGGATCTCCTCGCCGTCCTCGACGTCCCGCGCCAGGAGCGAGAACCCGGCCAGGCAGAAGCAGCGAAGCGAGCGGTACAGGTGCGGAGCGCGCACAGCCACGGCTGTCCCTACGCGCCCGGCGGCTCCTCTCCTCTTTGGCAGCCCGGGCACCAGTAAGCGGTGCGGTTGTCGTCGCCCTGTCCGCGAGAGCGGATCGGCGCGCTGCAGCGCGGGCACGGACGGCCGGCGCGCCGATAGATCGTGCGCTCCTCGCGGCCGCTCTCGAGCGAGCGGCGCATCAGGCTCGCCGCCTCGGCGAGGATCTGCTCGAGCTCCTCGCCGGAGGCATCACCGAGCCGCAACCACGGGGAGAGCCGGGCACGCCAGAGCGCTTCAGCCTTCCAGAGGTTGCCGATGCCGGAGACGAGGCGCTGGTCGAGCAGCGCGTCGCCGAGCGCGCGGCTCGGATGCTCGCGGCGCAGGTTCTCGACCATACGCGCGAGCTTGGGCGGTTCGGCGAGGATGTCCGGGCCGAGCCGACGCGTCGCGCGCGCAGTCAGCTCGAGCACAGGGCCGTTCCAGAGGACGGCCTCGTGCATCGGCGCCTGGAGCACGAGCCACGGCCTGCCGCGCCGCGGCGCGCCCACCGGCTGCACCTGCCATCTGCCGGTCATGCGCAGATGGCTACGGAGCACGAGCCTGCCCTCGAAGCTCAGCAGCAGGTTCTTGCCGACGGCCTCGACGCCAAGGACACGCCGTCCGTCGAGGCGCTCGGCCAGCCGCTCGACAGCCGCACGAGGATGTGGCGTCTCGACCGCGACCCGCTCCCCTACGAGCAGCTGGAGCCGGCGTGCGGCCCGGTGCAGCGAGTCGCCTTCGGGCATCGCTAAAGCCAGCGTAGCTGTGCTTCACTTGTTAGGGTTCCGCCTCGCAGTGGCGAGCCGACTCTGTCTCGCAACGCTCGGCGCGGTCGTTCTGACGGCCGCCTCCGCTGCCTCGCCGACGCCCTACCTTCGCACCGCCGGCGTCCAGCGCGGCCACGTCGTCGCCGTGTTCTCGCTCGGCGAGCTGGCCCCCGGCCACATCCGCGTCGCGACGCGTCCGCGCACCCTGCCGAACGGCGCCTTCGTGACTGCGAACGTGCGCCTCGACGAGGCGCTGCGGCCGACGCGCGTGGCGAACGGATACCGCACCCGGACGCGGCACACCCTCACGCCCGGCCGCTACTACGTCGAGGTGTCCGGGATCGTCCTCGGGCTCGACTGCACTCCGCTGAAACCGTGCAGGCAGGACTGGTCGAACGTCCGGCGCGTCGTGATCCCTCGTCCCTGAATGACGAGGAGCGCCCCGCAGGGCGCTCCTCGTGAGTTCCGGCCAACCGTCGTTAGGCCGGGCAGGGATTCGAGCTCAAGATGTTGCGGAAGTTGTTCGTCCTGAGCCGAATCGCCGGATTCGGGTTCGGGTAGAAGCTGAACAACAGCGGCCCGAACTCGGCCGCCGAGTTCCCGCCGAACGTGTTCGTCGTGCCCTTGAGGAACGGCCCGCCGAACTGCCAGACGCAGTGTCCGTTGGCGTCCGGGGTCTCCGTCGAGGAGCCGGTGGTGTAGATCGGGTAGAAGTTCGAGCCCGGCGGCGGGTTCACGCAGTTCGCTCCCGTGAACCGGTTGCAGTTGCCGCCGAAGTCGGCCGCCTCGATCCGCGGCAGGTCGGCCTCGAAGGCGACGCGGCTGTAGTTCTGCGAGCCGTTGAAGAGCGGGCTCGTGAACGTGATCGGGGTCGGGTGGTACTTCTTGTCCTGCCCGCGGTTCGAATCCGTTCCCGGCCACACCCTCTGGTACGAGGTGCCGTCGAAGTCATTGTCGGTGGCGATGCAGCCTCCGATCGGGACGAAGGTCGAGAAGGCGGCGCTGAAGCATGTGTCGTCGTCGCCGTCGAGGCTGTCCTCGCCGTTGCTCAGGCACTCTCCACCTTCCGCGGAGACCACGTTGCAGTACTCGAAATGGCCGATCTCGTCCGAGAAGGCAACGTTGTAGGAGTGCGCGGCCCAGGGGACGCGCGTGTGCTCGCTCGAGGTTGCGTACATCGGCCGGAAGGTGTACCGCGCCTGGTGACAGGTGGCGGAGCCCGGCTCGAACAGAACCTGCGCGAAACCGTTTGCGGCGCTGGCCGTCATGGAGCCTGTCTGACCGGTCGTGACGTCGTGCACGATCGTGGTGAGCCCGGCGGCTCCGTCGTGGATGTCCACCTCGAGCTGGTCACCGGAGTTCATGAACAGGTCGGTCGCGGCGCTCGGCGTGAACGAGCCGAACGTCAGGTCGAGCGGACCGGGCGGCGCGTGCGGGACGCCGCTCTTCGTGATGAAGGCGAAGTTGGCCGGCTCGAGGCCGACAGAGCCCAGGCAGTCGGCGTTGTTCACGACGCCAGCGTTCTGATCCTGGTTCAGGCTGAAGATCGCCATCGCCGCGCACCACTTGCTGGCGTCGCAGCTGACCCCGGGCGGCCATGGAGCCCAGCCGGGCGGGTAGAACTGCAGTTCGAGGAACGCGGTGCCCGGGTGCTTGCCGATGTAGTCGGCCCCGGCCTCGTTCGTCCCGTCGAAGATGTTCGAGTCGCTGTCGGGAACGCACGGGTCGTGCGTCCATTCCGGCGCCGACTGGTTGTCGCAGAGCGCCATCCCCAGCCAGAACGCGGGATGCAGCTGGAAGTTCCAGGTCCCCGCGGTGCCGCTCTGGTTCGGCAACACCTTCGGGTCGCTCGGCACGGTCAGCCGATAGAGATTCGAGTTCCCGGATCCGTTCGTGTTCGAGTAGAACAGCAGCGAGGGCTCGTCGTGGCCCGTGTACTCGCCCCCGTAGCCGATCGAATCGACCGGCTCCGTGCAGAGGGCGTAAGGCTCGTCGCACCGCGGTACGGCAGCGCTCGCCGAGCCACCGAACAGCCCGAACAGGACGAGTGTCGTGACCGCGGCGAAAGCGACCAAGAGCGTACGTGTCATCTCTCCCCTTCCCTGACCCCTGACTGAGGACCCTCCGGTCCAGCTCCGCGTCTACCCATTCGGCTCCGGGTCTACACCGTTCGCCAGGTAGCTGTCAGGGGCGAAGCACGGCACGCCGCGGACCCGCGACAAAGCCTGCATCAATCAGCAGCGAAATGACCTCGGTGTCACCCACCGGTTGCCCATCGAAGCGCTCGACCGCGAGCCTTTTCGCGCCGCCGCCCTTGACGTGGGCGACGAGTGCCGACAGCGCCTCGCGCAGCCACTCCTCCTCGGGCTCACGGAGCGGGACGAGCGAGCGGCCGCCGCGCTCGACGTACAGCGCGGGCTCGCCGCCGAGCATGATCACGTGCGCGCCGGCGACCCTCGCGGCCCGCGCGCCGGCGCGTTTCGGCCAGGGCAGCGCGGCGCCATAGGGCTGGGCCGGGTCGGCGGCCGCGAGCACGAGCGGCTCCTTCTCCTCACCGTCCTTCGGCTTCAGCTCCCGCAGGCGCTCCACCGCCCCGCCGAGCGCGAACTGCGCCCCACCGAGCCCCTCGACGAAGTAGCCGCGGCGGCAGAGGCCGAGCGTCTCGAGCGCCTTCAGCTCGCCGTAGACCGCGCCGTAACCGCCGGGGACGCCCTCGCCGCGGACGCCGTCGCGGGTGACGATGCCCTGCCGCTCGAGCATCAGCTCCGCGAGCGCGCGCCGGTCGGGGCGGCCGGTGAAGAGTCGTCCCGTGAGCGACCAGCGGCCCTGGGTCGCGGTGATCTCGTTCGCGCGCCTGCGCGAGAAACGCCTCGGCGCGCGCCTTTCTGAGGTGACTCTAGAACGCGTAGCGCGGCGCCCCGCGCGCAGCGGCGTCCACGCATCGTTGGTCGCCTCGCCGGCCCAAACGAGGTCCCAGAGCGCCGGCAGCGCCTCCTCGGCCTCGAGCCCCGTGTCGGCGAGCAGGTCATACCAGAAGAGCGCGCTGCGCCCGAGCGCCGCGCGCAGGCGCTCGTGCACCTCGCGCTCGGGCCGGTCGGCCGCGGGCGGCGGGCCGAGCGCGGGCGCGTCCTGGCGGAAGTAGACGGCGACGCGGTCGAGGCCTGCGCCGACCCACACGACCTCGCCGGAAGCACAGAGCGCATCGAGCTGCTCGGGTCGGTAGCCGGGCACGCGACGCGGCAGCACGTCGGACTCCCAGAGCGCCACCGGGAGCGCGAGCCCCTGGAGCGGCACCAGCGCCTCGCGCAGGCTCGCGCGCCGGTCGATCCCCTGCCAGCTCGGGAGGAAGCGGCCGAACGCCGCCTGCTCGGCCGGCTCCACCTCGCGGCGCAGCGCGGCCAGCGAGGCGCGGCGCAGGCGCCGCAGCACCTCCGGATCGCACCATTCGCGCTCGCTCCCGGCCGGGCGCAGCTCGCCACGGACGAGCTCGTCAGCCCGCTCCAGCTCCCGGAGCACCGGCTCGACGTCCCGGCCGAAGCGCTCGTTGGCTTGACCGGTCGTGAAGGGACCGCGGGAACGGGCGAAGCGGCGCAGGAGCGAGTGCAGAGGCTCCTCGTCGGCCTCGAGAAAGACCTCCGGCAGCCCGCCCGGGGGCATCGCCCCGAGTGCGTCGCGGTAGCGGCCCGCATCCTCCGCCGCGATCAGCCGCTGCTCGCCCGCCACGCGCACGTGCACCGCCCTCCGCTCGCGAAGGAGCGGGTCGGCCAGCTCGGCGTCGTGCTCGTCCGCGCGCAGGTCGCCCCGGCGGCGCAGGAGATCGTGCAGCTCGTCCGGGGTGCGCGGGTCGCCGAGCAGCTGGCTCTCGACCTCCGCGAGCGCGCCCGGGTCGATCAGGTCGCGCAGCTCCTCCTGCCCGAGCAGCTCGCGCAGCAGGTCACGGTCGAGCGAGAGCGCCTGTGCCCGCCGCTCGGCGGCCGGCGTGTCGTCCTCGTACATGTAGTTGGCGACGTAGTCGAAGAGCAGCGAAGCCGCGTAGGGCGAGGCCGACGCCGTCTCGACGTCCACGAGGTCGATCTGCCGCGTGCGCAGCCCCTGCAGGAGCCGCTTCAGCGAGGGCAGGTCGAAGACGTCCTGCAGGCATTCGCGGTAGGTCTCGAGCACGACCGGGAAGGCCGGATAGCGGCGCGCCACCTGGAGCAGTGACTGCGCCTTCAGGCGCTGCTGCCACAGCGGCGTCCGCTCGCCGGGCCGACGCCGCGGGATCAGCAGCGACCGCCCCGCGTTCTCGCGGAAGCGCGCGCCGAAGAGCGCGGTTTCGCCGAGCTCCTGCGTGACGAGCTCCTCGACCTGGTCGGGGTCGATCAGCACGTCGTCGATCGGCGGCGGGGCGTCTGCCTCGGGGAGGTGGATCGCGATCCCGTCGTCCGACCAGATTGCCTGTGCCTCGAGGCCAAGCGACTCGCGCAGCCGGGCGCCGAGCGCGAGCGCCCACGGCGCGTGCACGCGGCCGCCGAAGGGCGTCAGGATGCAGAGCCGCCAGTCGCCGATCTCGTCGCGGAAGCGCTCGACCACGATCGTCCGGTCCGAGGGCACCGCCCCGGTCGCGGCCTGCTGCTCGCTCAGGAAAGTGAGCAGGTTCCGGGCCGCGCGCTCGTCGAGCGAGTGCTCGCCCCGGAGCTTCGTCAGAGCCTTCTGCTCCGAGAGAGCCACCAGCTCACGCGTGGTGGCGCCGATCGCCTCGCCGAGCTCGTAGGGCCGGCCGACGCCCTCGCCCTTCCAGAAGGGGACGGCGCCAGGGACCCCCGGCGCCGGCGAGACGAGCACGCGGTCGCGCGTGATCTCCTCGATTCGCCAGGTCGAGGCTCCGAGCAGGAAGGTCTGCCCGGCACGCGCCTCATAGACCATCTCCTCGTCGAGCTCTCCCACGCGCCCACCGCCCTCCACGAGGTGGACGCCGAAGAGCCCGCGGTCGGGGATCGTGCCAGCGTTGGTGACCGCCAGCCGCCTCGCGCCCTGCCGGCCACGGACGACGCCGCCGGTGCGATCCCAGACCACACGGGCGCGCAGCTCGGCGAACTCGTCGGACGGGTAGCGGCCGTCGAGCATGTCGAGCACGTTCTCGAGCTGGACGCGCGAGAGGTCGGCGAACGGGTAGGCGCCGCGAACGAGCGAATGCAGCTCCTCGACGGAGATCTCCTCGTCAGCGCAGATCGCGACGACCTGCTGAGCCAGGACGTCGAGCGGGTTGCGCGGGATCCTCGTCTCCTCGATCGCGCCGTCGAGCATCCGCCGCGCAACCACCGCCGACTCGAGCAGGTCGGCCCTGAACTTCGGGAAGATCCGCCCTTTCGAGACCGCGCCGAGGTCGTGGCCGGCGCGCCCGATCCGCTGCAGGCCGCGCGCGACCGACATGGGCGACTCGACCTGGATCACGAGGTCGACCGCACCCATGTCGATCCCGAGCTCGAGGGACGAGGTAGCGACGAGGCACGGAATCCTGCCGAGCTTGAGCAGCTCCTCGACCTCGACGCGCTGCTCCCGCGCCAGCGAGCCGTGGTGCGCTCTCGCGATGTCTTCCTCGGCGAGCTCGTTCAGCCGCAGGGCAAGCCGCTCGGCGAGGCGGCGGTTGTTGACGAAGACGATCGTCGAGCGGTGGGCGCGGACGAGCTCGAGGATCTCCGGGTAGATCGAGGGCCAGATCGACTGCTGCTCCTCGGGCTCGCGCATGTCGTCGAGGGGCACGACCACCTTAAGGTCGAGCTCTTTGGCCCGGCCGGCGTCGACGAGCTCGATCTCGCGGCCGCCCCTAAGGCGCTCGCTTGCGACGCCGCCAGAGGCCGTGCCGGCTTGGCCGGCGTGGCCGCCTGTAATGAAGCGGCCGATCTCCTCGAGCGGACGCTGCGTGGCCGAGAGTCCGATGCGCTGCACAGGCGTGCCGACCAACCGGTCGAGCCGCTCCAGCGAGAGCGCCAGGTGGGCGCCGCGCTTCGTGCCCGCGACGGCGTGCACCTCGTCGACGATCACCGTCTCGACCGAGCGCAGCGTCTCTCGCGCCTGCGAGGTGAGGAGCAGGAAGAGCGACTCGGGGGTCGTGATCAGGATGTCGGGCGGCTTGCGCACCATCGCGGCGCGCTCCTTCTGCGGCGTGTCGCCGGTACGGACGCCCACGCGCAGCTCCGACCCAAGGCCGGCGAGCGGGCCGCGCAGGTTGCGCTCGATGTCGTAGTTCAACGCCTTCAGCGGCGAGACGTAGAGCAGGCGCAGCCCCTCGCCGGGTGCCGCGTTGAGCCGGTCGATGCCATAGAGGAAAGCCGCGAGGGTCTTGCCCGAGCCGGTCGGGGCCTGGATGAGCGTGTTCCCGCCGCGGGCGATCGCAGGCCAGCCGCGCTCCTGCGCCGGCGTCGGGCCGGCGAAGGCTTGCTCGAACCAGGCGCGGGTTTCCGGGCTGAACACGGAGAGCGGATCCACGAAGCCAGCGTACCCTGCTCATGTGGCGCGACGAATCAATGTGAAAGGCACCTCAGGATCCGGAAAGACGACCTTCGCGCAGGAGCTTGCGAAGCGACTCGAGCTGCCGTACGTCGAGCTCGACGCGCTCCACCACGGGCCGAACTGGAGAGAGCCGACCGACGAGGAGTTTCGCGCGCGCGTGCGCGGGGCGATGGCCGCAGCGCCGCACGGCTGGGTGATCGACGGCAACTACGAGGCCAAGCTCGGCGAGACGGTGCTCGCCGAGGCGGAGACGATCGTCTGGCTCGATCTGCCGCTCTGGCACAAGCTGAGGCGGCTCTGGACTCGCACGACGGAGCGGATCCACTACGACGTCGAGCTCTGGAACGGCAACCGCGAGAGCTGGCGCGGCGCCTTCTGGGGCTGGGACTCGCTCTTCTGCTGGATGCTGCGCGCCCATTTTCGCCAGCGACACAGCTACCCGCGGCTCTACGCCGGCGACCCGCGCTTCGTGCGGCTGCGCTCGATCGAGGCGGCGGAACGCTGGCTCGAGCGCTTCCCGCCCGCGGACGGCGCCCGCGCGTAACGGCGCTCGCCCTGGACTCGGCGAGCGAGATACTGAGGCATGGCCGAAGCACCCACGGGCACCGTAACGCTGCTGTTCAGCGACATCGAGGGCTCGACACGCCTGCTGCAGCGAACGGGAAACGCGTACGCCGACCTGCTCGCCGAGCACCGGCGCCTGCTCAGCGAGGCGTTCGGGCGACATCACGGTTTCGAGGTCGACAGCGAGGGCGACGCCTTCTTCGTCGCGTTCGCCTCGGCGGGCGACGCGGCGGCAGCCGCCGCCCAGGCCCAGCGGGCGCTCGCACACCACCCCTGGCCAGGCGAGACCGAGATCCGGGTGCGGATGGGGCTGCACTCCGGCGAGCCGCGCCTGATCGAGAGCCGTTACGTCGGGCTCGACGTGCACCAGGCCGCCCGCGTGATGGCTGCGGGCCACGGCGGACAGGTGCTCCTCTCGGCCTCGACCCGGGTGCTGCTCGACGATCGCTTCCAGGTGCGCGACCTGGGCGACCACCGGCTCAAGGACCTCTCGGGGCCACAACGCCTCTATCAGCTGCTCGTCGAGGACCTGCCAGTCGAGTTCCCGCCACTGAAGACGCTCGACAACCGGCCGACCAACCTTCCTGCCCAACCGAACGCGTTCATCGGTCGCGTCGACGAGCTCGAGGAGCTCGAGAAGTTGCTCAGGCGCGACGACGTGCGTCTCTTGACCCTCACGGGCCGGGGCGGAGCCGGGAAGACTCGGCTTGCGCTCCAGGTCGCGGCCTCGGTCGTCGAGCAGTTCGACAACGGCGTCTTCTTCGTCTCCCTCGCGCCGGTCCGGGACTGGGAGCTGGTGGTGCCGACGATCGCGCAAACCCTCGGGTTGCGCGAGCAGTCCGGTGAGTCGGTGATCGAAACGCTGACCGAATACCTGCGTGACAAGCAGCTGCTCCTCGTGCTCGACAACCTCGAGCAGGTCGTCGCGGCGGCGCCGGTGCTAGCCGGGGTGCTCAGCTCGGCGCCCGGCCTGAACGTGCTCGCGACGAGCAGGACACCGCTCCGGCTCTCGAGCGAGCGCACGTACGTGGTGCGCCCGATGGCGCTGGGCGAATCGGTCCGGCTCTTCGGCGAGCGCGCGCACGCCGCGGTAGCCGAGTTCGCGCTCACGGACGAAAACGAGGCGGCCGTCGCCGAGATCTGCGTCCGCCTCGAGGGCTTGCCGCTGGCGATCGAGCTCGCCGCGCCTCGAGTGCGCGCCCTCCCGCCGCCCGCGCTCATGCGTCGGCTCGACGCGCGGCTCAAGCTCCTCACAGGCGGCGCGCAGGATCTGGACGAGCGCCAGCGCACGCTGCGCGGCACGATCGAGTGGAGCTACGACCTGCTGCTGGCCGAGGAGAAGGCCCTGTTCGAGCGGCTCGGCGTGCTCGTCGGCGGGTGCCGCCCGGAAGCCGCGGAGGCGCTGTGCGACGCGGATGGGGAGCTCGGAATCGACGTTCTCGACGGCTTGGGGTCATTGGTCGAGAAGAGCCTCCTGCGCCAGAAGGCCGACTCAGACGGGGAGCCGCGCTTCTGGATGCTCGAGACGATCCGGGAATACGCGTGTGAGCTGCTGGAGGCCTCGGGCGAGCTCGAGGCGGGCCAGCGTTCCCACGCCTGCTACTTCGCCGAGGTCGCGGAGGAGCTCGACCTCGAGTCGCGCACCGGCGACCACGCCGGAGTCCTCGCGCGCATCGACAACGACTACGCGAACCTGCGGGCGGCCATCGACTGGACGCGGGAAAAGGACGACGGCGAGCTGCTGCTCCGCCTCGCGACGTCCCTTTGGGGCTTCTGGGCCACGCGCGGCTTCGTCGCCGAGGGCAGCAAGGCGCTCGATGACGCCCTCGAGCTGAGCGGGCAGCGACCGGCGCGGGCGCTGCTCGGCGCAGCCTCGCTTCGCCTCCTGGGCGGGAGCAGCGCGGTCCTGGAGAACGTGCAGGAGGCACTGGACGCCAGCGAGCGGCTCGGAGACGACTTCAGCCTCGCTCAGGCGTGGAACCTGCTCGGACGAGTGCAGGGAAGCCTCATGGGCGCGCTCGGGCAGGCCGAGGACGCATGGCGGCAAGCGCTCTCCTACGCGGAGCGCGGCAACTTCGCTGCCGAGCGAGCCGAGAGCATCGGCTGGCTGATGATCAGCGCGATCTTCGGGCCGCTGCCGGTCGACGAGGGGATCGAGCGCTGCAAGGAGTTCCTCGCCACGGTGGGCGACGATCCGACGATCCGCGCATTCTGCTGCGTCGAGCGCGCAGTGCTAGAGGCGATGAGCGGCGAGTTCGAGCTCGCGCGGGAGCTACTCGCCGAAGGAACACAGGCGATCACCGAGCTCGGGTTGACCGTCTGGGCCGCCAACAACGCGCAGGAGACGTTCTTCGTCGAGATGCTCGCCGGCGACCCGGAGGCGGCGGCGGACACCCTCCGCGCCAGTTACGCCACCCTGGAGGACCTGGGCGAGCGCGGTTTCCTCTCGACGATCGCCGGCTTCCTCGCGCACGCGCTCTGCGCATTGGGGGAATTCGAGGAAGCCGATCGCTTCAGCCGCGCCGGCGAGACGGCTGCCTCGCCCGACGACGTGCTCTCGCAGGTGCTCTGGCGCACGGCACGGGCAAAGATCCAGGCCGAGGGCGGGGACGCCGAGAGGGCCGAGGCGCTGGCGCGGGAGGCGGTTCGGCTGGCGGAGGCAACCGAGCTCATGAACACCCAGGGCGATGCGCTCCTCGATCTGGCCTCGGTGCTTGCCCGCAGCTCCCGGCGCGAGGATGCGCTGGTTGCCGCCGAGGAGGCCGCGCGCCGCTTCGAGCAGAAGGGAAACCGTCCCTCACTCGCCCGGGCGCGAGCGCTGGCGCGGGAGCTCGCCCCGGCGAGTCCCGCTTGACACTGCGATCCGAGGCTTGAATAGTCGCGGAATCGACGAAAGGGGCGGTTCGATGACGGAAGACCCAGGGAGCCTGCCGCACGAAATCCCAGACCACGTGGCGCAGTACCTCGCCAGACGAGCGCTCGCCGACCTGCCTGCGTCCGTCTACGAGACGCTCCTGTCGCTCACGCCGGAGGAGCTGGCGGTGCTCGAGAAGGTCGGGGCCAGTATGCAAGAGGCAAATTGCGAGCCGCACCAGGTCGCGGCCATGATCCATTGACGCAGGCGCCGGTCGCCGCGGAGTCGCGGGCCAGCGTCAGGCTCCGGCGGAAGATCGCGCTAGTCGTCCAGCCCTACAGCGCTGCGTGCACCGCCCTCGTGAGCAACCCACGGCTGCGGGAGTTGTGGCCAGAGTTTCTGATCCTCCAGCACGAGATCATCCGCGCGACCGTCCCGCTCACGGAGGCGGCGGCCGAGCAGGCGCGGGCATTGCCCGACGACGACCTGTTGGCCGACCCGCTCGCGTCCTACCTGGACGAGCACGTGGATGAGGAGCTCCATCACGACGAGGTGCTGCTCGACGACCTGGAACTGCTAGGAGTCGACCGGGAGTCGGTGCTCGGACGCATGCCCCCGCCGACAATCGCCGCCCTCGTCGGGTGCCAGTACTACTGGCTCCGCCACTATCACCCGTTGACGTTCCTGGGCTACATCGCGGTGATGGAGGGCTATCCGCCCACGCCGGAGCTGATCGAGACGCTGGTCGAGCGCACCGGCTACCCGCGGGCGGCTTTCAAGACGTTCACGGAGCACTCGGAGCTCGATCCCGGCCATCGCGACCACCTCGACCGGATCCTCGACTCGCTACCGCTGACGCCTCCGCAGGAAGCCGTGCTCTCGATCTCGGCCATGACCACTGCGGAGCTGGCCGCGCGGGCGCTGGAGGAGCTACTCGAGCGCAAGTAGGATCGTTGCGGTGGCAGCCACGCGTCCCGACCGACTTCACTTCACCGGCAACGACGAGGCGGACGAGCTACTCGCCCGCGAGCCCTTCGCGCTCCTCGTCGGGTTCGCCCTCGACCAACAGGTCACGGTGCAGACGGCCTTCACTGGCCCGCTCAAGCTGAAGCAGCGGCTGGGGACGCTCGATCCCGGCGAGATTGCGAGCACCGACCCGGGCCGCCTCCTGGAGGCCTTTCGCGAGAAGCCCGCGATCCACCGCTTCCCCGGCTCGATGGCCGAGCGGGTGCAGACTCTCGCTTCCACGGTTGTCGAGGAGTACGGCGGCCACGCCGAGCGGGTTTGGCGAGACGCGAAGGACGGCGACGACCTGCGACGGCGGATCGGCGCGCTTCCCGGCTTCGGGAAGATGAAGGTGACGGCGCTCGGGGCGGTGCTCGCGAAGCGCTTCGGCGTCGAGGCAGCGCAGGCGCTCGTGCCGGGCCACCACACTCTGGGCGACGTGGACTCGGCCGAGGCGCTCGAGGACTACCAGGCAAAGAAGCGCGCGTACAAGGCCTCGCTCCGCGCGGGCAAGAGCTCCTAGCCAGACTTGGGATCAGGAACAACCGCCGGGTCACCGATACTGCTTCCGTGAAAGCCCTCGGCGCCCTGATCGCCGCGCTCGCGCTTGCCTGTGCAGGCGGCTCCGCCTCTGCGTTGCGCGTCCCCTTGGCGCCGCGCTGCCCGGTCTTCCCGGTCTCGAATCCGTGGAACCAGCGCGTCGGCCGGCTACCGGTCGCGGGCAACTCGGGTGCGATCATCGGCTCGATCGGCGCGGGCACCGGGCTGCATGCCGATTTCGGCTCGGGACTCTGGGAAGGCTCGGCGATCGGGATCCCCTTCGACGTCGTGAGCCGCTCGACCAAGCGCTCACGCGTCACCTTCGAGTACTCCGACGAGAGCGACCACCTCGGCTATCCGATCCCGAAGGGCGTGCATGTCGAGGGCGGCAGCGACCACCACGCCCTGCTGCTAGACAGGAGCGCGTGCCGCCTCTACGAGCTCGGAGGCCTCGAGCGCCGGAGAGGTCGCTGGCATGCCTGGGCGGGGGCCACCTGGAGCCTGCGCTCGAACCGCGTCCGCCCTGCCGGCTGGACCTCGGCGGATGCAGCCGGCCTGCCGATCTTCCCCGGGCTCGCCCGCTACGACGAGGCGCGCCGCGGCGTGATCGATCACGCGCTGCGCTTCACGGTCGCGCGCACCCGGCGCGCCTACGTCTACCCGGCGCGGCACTACGCGAGCGACCTCACCTCGCCGAGCCTGCCATCGATGGGACTGCGCGTGCGCCTGAAGGCGAGCTTCGACGTGCGCCCGTTCCCGCGCCAGGCGCGAATCGTGCTGCTCGCGCTCAAACGCTATGGGATGATCGTCGCCGACAACGGCTCGGACTGGTACATCAGCGGCGCTCCGAACCGCGGTTGGTCGAACGACCAGCTGCACACCCTCGGCCGCGTCACGGGCTCGAACTTCGAGGTGGTCGACACCTCGAGTCTCCGCCCGTAGCCGCCGTTCGCGTCTTGCCTTCGTGCCGGTTCCGGGTCAAGTCGTCCACAGTCGTCCGTTAGCGGCACGTCCGGGGTTACCTCACGCGCCGGTCTCAGGCGCGCAGCCTGCGGAGAGCCGGACCGAGCGTCTGGTCCCCGCGCAGGACCGGCTCGAAGAGGTCGCCGTGCCGCTCGACCCGCTCGAGCGCCTCACGCATCCCGAAGTCGCGCGGGCGCAGCTTCTCGCCCAGCTCCTCCCAGCGCAGCGGCGTCGAGACCGGCGCGCCGGGCTTCGGGCGCACCGAGTAGACGGAGGCGATCGTCTTCCCGTGGCCGTTCTGTCGGTGGTCGACCAGGACGCCGCGCCGCTTCTTCTTCAACCACTCCGTCGTCACCAGGCCCGGGTTCTCCGCCTCGAGCGCGCGCGACACGCGCTCGGCGAGCTCGTACGTGTTCGCGTAGGACGAGCGCCGCGTGATCGGCACGAGCACGTGGATCCCGTCGGCGCCGCTCGTCTTCACGTACGAGCGCAGCTCGAGCTCGTCCAGCGCCCCGCGCACGAGGTGCGCCACCCGGATCGCCTGCGCGAAGCCGTTCCGCGACCCGGGTGGGTCGAGGTCGAAGACGACGTAGTCCGGCCGCTCCGGCTTGTCCACGCGCGAGTACCACGCGTTCATGTCGATGCAGTTCATCTGCACCATCCAGGCGACCGCCGCCGGCTCGTTGACGAGCGCGAAGTCGACGAGCCGCGAGCCGCCCTCGCGGGGCCAGGTCCGAAACCGCCGAGTCGGAAGCCACGACGGCTTCCCGCGCGGCGCCTGCTTCGCGAAGTACGGGCGGTCGCGGATGCCGTGCGGGTAGCGCTTGAGCGTGAACGGCCGGTCGCGGAGGTGCGGCACGATCGCATCGCCGATCTCGACGTAGTACTGGGCCAGGTCGCCCTTGGTGACGCCGTCGCCCGGGAAGAGCACGCGGCCGGGGCTCGTCAGCCGGACCTCGCGCCGGCCGATCCGGATCAGTTCCTCGTCGCCCACGCGAGATTCGCGCGCATGTGGAAGGTGTAGTCGCCCTCGGGGAGCAGCGACGCCAGCTCGGCGAGCACCTCGTCGCGGTCGTCCCGGCTCGCGATCCAGCTCACCGAGGCGGCGAAGGCGAGCACGTCCTTGCGGCTCGACCGCTGCTCGTGCTCGACCACGGCCGCCTGCACCTCACCGAAGGAAGCACCCTCGAAGATCCGCTCGTCAAGCGGGGCAGGCCGCATCGCATCGTGCAGCTCGCCAAGTCGCCTGCGGTAGTCGGCGGGGAGCGGGTTCGGCTCGATCGCCTCGTTCGACAGCCGCGCGAGCACGCCGCCCGGCCGCAGGACGCGCGCGATCTCGCGCAGCGCTACCTCGTTGGCGAACCAGTGGAACGACTGACCGGCGAAGACGGCGTCCACGGAGCCGTCGCCGAGCGGGATCGCCTCGGCGACCCCCGGCAGCGCATCGGCCTGCGGCACACGCTCCGCGAGGATCTCCCGCAGCTCCGAGAGCGGCTCGAGCGCGATCACCCGCGCGTACCGGTCCGCTAGGACGCGCGTCAGCTTCCCCGTGCCGGCGCCGAGGTCGAGCACCGTGGCCTCGTCGAGAACGGGCACCACGTCGAGCACTTCGGGCGGCCAGCCGGGGCGCCCACGCTCGTACTCCTCGGCGGCGCGGTGGAAGCTGCGCGCCTGTTCCGTCAGCCGACCCCCGCCAGGAGAGAGGTCCGGTTCTCCTGCAGCATCTGGCGCGCGATCACGAGCCGCTGGATCTGGTTCGTGCCCTCGTAGATCTGCGTGATCTTGGCGTCGCGCATCATCCGCTCGACCGGGTACTCCTGGATGTAGCCGTAGCCGCCGAGGATCTGCACCGCGTCGGTGGTGACCTCCATCGCAACATCGGTGCAGAACAGCTTCGCCATCGCCGAGATCTTCGTCAGCTCCGGGCCGTCCGCGCCCTCGTCGATCAGCAGGCCGCATTTGTAGAGCAGGCCTCGCGCTGCCTCGCATTTCGTCTCCATGTCGGCAAGCGTCGCGGCGATCAGCTGGTGCTCGGCGATCGGCTTGCCCATCGTCTCGCGTGACTTCGCATACTCGAGCGCATAGTCGGTCGCGCCTTGGGCCAGCCCCAGGCCCTGCGCACCGATGCCGGGTCGCGATCGGTCGAGGATCCGCATCGCGATCGGAAAGCCGTCGCCCTCCTCGCCGAGCAGGTTCTCCGCCGGGATGCGGCAGTCGTTGAAGAAGATCTCGCCGGTCGTCGAGCCCTTGATGCCCATCTTCGCCTCGATCCGGCCGACCTCGAAGCCGGGTGCGCTCGCCTCGACGAGGAACGCCGAGATCCCGGCGTGGCCGCCGGCGGGGTCGGTCTTGGCGAAAACGGTGTAGAGCTCCGCGACGCCTGCGTTGGTGATGAAGCGCTTGCCACCGGTGAGCACGTACTCGTCGCCTTCACGCCGGGCCTCCGTGCGCATGGCGGCCGAGTCCGAGCCCGAGCCGGGCTCGGTCAGCGCGTAGGCCGGCAGCCACTCGCCGCTCGCCAGCCGCGGCAGGTAGCGGGACTTCTGCTCGTCGGTCCCGGCCAGCTTGAGCCCGAGCGAGCCCAGCTCCTGTACCGCGAGCAGGAGGCCGGTCGTCGCGCAGACCTTGGAGAGCTCCTCGATCGCGACGAGCACCATCAGCGCGCCGGTCCCGGTGCCGCCGTGCTCCTCGTCGAACGGGAGCCCGAAGAGCTCGTGCTCGCGCAGCAGATCGACCATGTCCCAGGGGAACTCGGCTGCCTTGTCGATCTCCGCCGCCCGCGGGGCGACGCGCTCGCGGGCGAGCGTGCGGACGAGCTCGCGGATCTCGCGCTGCTCGTCGGTCAGCAGATCGCTCGGCACGGCCGGAGTCTAGATGGGTGATGCCACGAGATCGCCTGCCTCGGGGCGCGAGCTGGCAGCTCTGGGGCACGGCCACGGGACGGGGGCGTGAAGCGGGCGCCCGGCGTAGGCCGGCTCAGCCGGCCTACGCTTGGTGGGGCGGCCCAGACACGCCAGATCGCGCAGCCGAGCGTGCGCGGTCGTGGCGTCAGCCATCTCGGCCCCTGTAGTCGAAGTCGCTCTCGTAGCCACAGTTGCCGCGGAAGGCGAACTCGAGCTCGTCGTCTCTCACCTCGAGAGACTCGGCGACGATCTCGCGGCCGGTGCGCTCGTGACCGGGGATGACGCAGGTGACCGTCTCGCCGCTCTCCACCGGGCCCGAAACCCGCAGCTCGACGAAGCCGCCCGCCCGGAACCAGCCGCGGCCGGGCGTGTGATCGATCTCGATCCTCGCCGGGCGCACGGCGAGCAGCTCGCTCGCCTTCCAGGCCCATGGGAAGTGCTCGACCTGCGTGCCCGGCGAGGCTCCGGTGAAGATCGCGGACAGGGCCTCGCGCTGCGGCTCGTCCGCCCCCTCATCGAGGTAGAGCACGAAGCTCCAGGGCGAGCCTTCCTCGTCGTCGCTGTAGCGGGTGGCGAGCACGACGCCGAGGCCGGCCAGATCGACGCCGACCGCGTGCCCTTCCTCGATCCGCCACGAGAGTGCGCCGAGACACTCCCCGTAGGTCGACCGCCCGCCCATGACGCCGTCTATCCGGCGACACGGGCAGATCGCCTCGCAGTTGCACGATTCGAGGTACGAGCCGGAGATGTGCCAGCCCTGAGCGCTCATCCGTGGTGCGCGGCCTCGACGTTGTTGTCGTCCGGGCCGCGGACGTAGCAGAGCCGGTAGCTGTCCTCGTAGCGCTCCAGCTCGCCGACGAGTTCAGCGCCGCGTGCTCGCAGGCCGGCAACGACGGCGTCGATGTCCTCGACGGCGAATGCGACGTGGCGGATACCCGGGGTGTTCGCCGGCGCGTGCCGGTTGTCGCCCTGGTGTGACGGCGAGTGGAACTTCACCAGCTCGAGTCGTCCGCTGCCATCCGGAGTTTGCATGAGCACAGTGTCCGCCCGTACGCCCTCGAGCCCCACGATGCGGTCCACCCAGCGGCCCTTGACGGGCGCCTCGCCCTGCAGCACGAGTCTGAGCTCGACGAAGAACTCAGTCGCGGCTGCGAGGTCGTCAACCACGATGCCGACGTGCTCCATCCGTTGGATAGTCATGTGTTCGATGGTAATGAACCAGATTCGGGCCGCGGTACCAGGCGCCGGAAGAGACCTGAAGCCGTCCTCATCTCGACTACCGCTCATCCGACACGCACGCCCGCAAGACGAACCCCCACCGGCACACCCATCGCCCTGAGCAGGACCTTCGGTGTGGAGCAGCCGCGGGGTGTGCCGTAAGGGTGGTTCGGTGATGTGTGCCGGGGACCGTCCGACAAACGGCACACACTTCAAGGGGGCACCGACTCAAGATCGGCTACGCCCGCGTCTCCACCGACGCTCAAGACCTCACCGCCCAAGGCTGGTATGACAATGAGGTCGGTGAGGACATTCAACTCGCACAGGACTTCAAGACGTTCGTGCAAGCTCTCCAAAGCGAAGACGCCTTCGGCGCCGACTAGGTTGGCTCTGCTCAGGCGTCATTCCCGGACTGTGAGTGTGCTGGGGTCCCGTCTGGGGCTCTTGCCAGGCTGGCGCCGGTGCTTTCTGTCTGTGACTCAATTTCCGAATGACCCCGGCTACGGGTGTCTTTCCAGTGATCTGTCCGGACAGTGAGCCCGGTGCCGGCCTGGCGCCCGCTTGCTGGCCTGATCAGAAGCCTGTCCGCCCTTGTCGGGCGTGACCCATCACAGTTCTGCCGCCTGCGGTTTCCGTGCACTCAGACCGGCGGTACCGGACCCTGGCACCAGTCTGTGAGCGGCGACATCGCCGCGATCGGACTGAGATCTGGTCGCGCGGTCAGGGTTACGAAGGATCGGGACGCGCCCCCAGACGGGACGCGGGCGCTTTATCTCCGTCCCCCGAGCGAAACATGCGCGGCAGTGTTTCGCGGACCCCACCCCGCGGGATATATCCTTTGCAGGACGGCGCTTCACGGAAGAGGGTCGTGCCCAGGATCGTCAGGCACAGGTGCAGCAAAGGCGGAAATGACAACCGAGAACCGTGCCGAGCGCCCGATTTCGCGGAACCGATCCGGGCCTGGCGCGTCTGGTATGTCCTCCTGCAGGAGCAAAGGCTGCGGCTGCGGAGCCTCTTCTTCCCGCTCCTCTGGCAGCCGGGCAGGCGCGTCGAGGCCGAGTGTCTGCACCGGCGCCTACTGCGGCCGTCGCGGCGGAGGCCGCACCCAGCGCCCCACGAGCGCTGCAGGTGCGGGATCTACGCGACCACCGCGCTTTCGACCGCGGCGGACTACCTGCGCTTTCTGCAGCCGGCTCCGCCCGAGGCGATCCAGTATGCGCTGGGCCGGGTCTCGCTCTGGGGCCTGGTGATCGAGTGCGAGCGCGGCTGGCGCGGGTCGTACGCTTATCCTGCCGCGCTGTACGTGCCGGCGCGATCGGTTGTCCGACGGCCGCGCTTGACGCCGCGCGAGGTGGCGGAAGGGCTCGCCGGCTACGGCGTGCCGGTGACGGTCATGGACGCGAGCGACCGGTCGCACCTGGTAGAGGCGATCGAGCTAGGCGAGCTCGTCGCCGAGAGACACTGAGGAGCATGGACGTCGGAAAGCCAAAGAAGACTCATCGCGTCGAGCCGGTCGAGGATCCGGTTCCGAAGGAGCGGCCGCAGGAGCCGCCCAAGGAGCAGCCGCCTTCGGAGGCGCCCTCGCAGCCGGCGGAGATTCCCGCTCGCTGAGATGAGCTTGGTGACACGGTGCGACGCGCCGGGGACGGCGCGCATAGATATGTACGCCCTGCCGGGCTCATCCTCTCGCACGCGGACGAGGCTCGTTCTGACGATCACGTACGGCGCCCGCCGCTGGCAGCGCGTAGGTCGCAAATTCGGTTTTCTCCGCAAAGGCTGATGTTGTCGGTCACTGACCGGGTTTTTCAACCCTGCGCGCTCTACCGCTCGGGAACGTGCGCGCTCTTCAGCCTTTAGCGAGCCGTCGGTCTGCGCGGCCAGCTCCGCGTCACGATCGGTGACCGCCTGCGCCCCGTGCGTCCACCAGCGTACGACGACCCGGTTCCAGTGGATCGAGATGTCGGGGTGGTGACTCGCTGTCTCGGCGACCTCGGCCAGCCGGTTGACGAAGTTGATCGCCGCCGAGAAGTCTTTGAAGTGGAACTCGCGCTGCAGCGCCCCCTCGATCTCGGCCCAGTCCTCGGGCACCTCCATGCTCTCACCTCCGCATCCGCGTGGGTCCCGCGTCCCAATCGTGGCACGTTCGCCGGAACCGACGAAGAAGGTCATCGGTGCGCATTCGCCTGCTCGTGCTCGCCGCGGGCCCGGCGCTCGCCATCGCCGGCACGGCGTCCACGGCGACGGCGACGAAGCTCCTCGGCAGCATCGGCCCCGCTTCACGGCGCGACAAGACGACCACCGCGCCTGCTTCACTGGCAGGAAGATAGAGCCGAGCCGAACAGGAAACGAACCAGCGGCGGCGGCACGATGATTCCGGACCACGAAAATCGTCGAGCCGGTGGTGCTTTCGTCCGCTTCCCCGAGGAGCTTTCGTTTCCTACGACTTCTCGGAGGAGTTTCGTCCTAGTTGCACTCCGTACTCGACGCTCACGCAATCATCCCTTGCGAAGGGCGCGTCGCAATCGGGGAAACGGGGGGCAGCGGCACCGTTATCCCGATCGGGCTCGCGCAGTGCATCGGCTGCGGCTGCCTCTCGCTCGACCGCTGCAAGCTCCCCAACCCCGCCGACCTCGTCCTATAGACGGCGAGTTGCGACGTGCGTCGGCGACCCATTCGAGGGGAACGCAGCGTTCTCCAATAAGCGCGAATCGCTCCGCGCTACAGCAGGGGCCGCACCTCGACAAACCGATACGCGGTCGTCGATCTCTGTTCAAAACCCTGGGTGCGCACACTCCATCGGGGTAGCATGAACCCGTACGGTGCGTAAATTCTGCCGTGACCGGATTTACGCACCCTACGCGGTCTGTCCCCGGGGCCTGACCCGTCACATGCGTGCTCTCCAGGCCCAACCGGGTTCCGAAAGCAGCTCCTCGTCTTGAAATCCGTTGTCGAAAAAGGCAAGCTGCGCAGAGCTAAGGGGAGGGAGCCGGGCGCAGGCGGTCGCCGTAGAAAGACGCTCCCCCGCGAGGGCCGGTCTCGGGAGAGAGAGGAAGTCCGGCCCTCGAGGCCCGACTGCCTGGACGTGATGATAGCTCGGAACGACACCTTCATCGGCCCGTTTGCAGGGTTTTGCGCTGCTTGCGTGTCTCGCTTCCCCCTGCCGCCAGCAGATGCCCGAAGGCTCCGGTGCCTATTCCCACACCGCGTGAAGTACTTGCCCCAACGGGGGCATGGCCTTCGCCGACAGGTTGCGATGGGGGGCGAGAATCGCACCCCCTCCGCACCCTTCTGATCGCCGCAAACCGCATGGTTAAGCCGAATACCAGGGAACGCGGTTTGGGGGCAGCAATGGACTCGTCTGCCTGACGGAGACCTCGTGCGGTCTCCGAATGGGAGAAGGATCGCCTACGTCGGCTCCATGCGGAGGTGCGCGTGGTACGGAATCTTCGTCGTCAAGGTTGCCGGCGGCAGACCCAAGCAAATCACGCTATGTCCCCACAGCGTGCCCTAGTGGTGAATTGAACCGCCTAACCCGGGCGCTTCCCGCGACGCGGCCCACGCTCACGCTGTACCTCGACTTCGCCGCCGACTAGTCGCTCTCTCGGCCATGGCCCCGAGGCTCAGAGGACGACTCGTCGCCGGGCTGGATGAGGCCCGACTCGTACGCCAGCACCACACCCTGCACGCGGTCGCGGAGGTCGAGCTTCATGAGCACGTGCGCAACGTGGGTCTTCACGGTCGTCTCGCTGACGAAGAGCGCCGTCGCGATTTCGGCGTTCGAGAGTCCGCGCGCGACCAGCTTCAGCACCTCGAGCTCGCGCGCGGTGAGGTCGGCGAGCTTCGCCGGCGGCTTCCGCACCGAGTCGGGCGGGCGCCGGACGAACTCCTCAATCACACGCCGCGTCAGGGACGGCGCGAGCAGGGCGTCGCCGCTCGCCACTGCATGTATTCCTGCAACGAGCTGCTCGGGAGGGACGTCCTTGAGCAGGAAGCCGCTGGCACCGGCCCTGAGCGCCTCGTAGACGTACTCGTCCATGTCGAAGGTCGTCAGCATCACGACCTTCGGCTCCGAGTCGTCCTGGCCGAGCAGCCGGCGGGCGGCCTCGATGCCGTCCACCTCCGGCATGCGCACGTCCATCAGCACGACGTCCGGCTTCAGGCGCTGCGACTCGGCGACCGCCTCGCGGCCGTCTGCGGCCTCGCCGACGACCTCGATCTCGGACTCTGCCTCGAGGATCATTCGGAAGCCGGCGCGGACGAGCGCTTGGTCGTCGACGATCAGGACGCGCACGATCCTGGCATCCTCCGGGCTCGGCAGGTCGTCCTGACGGTCGGCGAGCGTCGTCGCCCCATGACCGGCCGTGCGCAGGGGTGGAAACTCAGCTTCGAGCCCGGTCACCGCGAGCTGGTAGATCCGGACGGGGCGGTCGAAGTCCTTCAGCAGCTGCGCGCCGAGGTCGAGCAGCTCGAAGCCCTCGAACTCCTGCTCCTCGTCCTCGAGCAGTGACCGCGTCGTCTCCGAAAGCAAGATCTGGCCGCCGTGGCCGGCGTCGCAGATCCGGGCGGCCCTATGCACTGCGAGGCCGATGTACTGATCGCCGGCGAGCGATGCCTCCCCCGTGTGGATGCCGATGCGGACGCGCAGAGCGACTCCCTCGGGCCAGGCGTGCGCAGCGACGGCTCGCTGGGCTGACACGGCTGCGTCGACTGCCTGCCTCGGCCGGCGGAAGGCGACGAAGAACGAGTCGCCGTCGGCGTCGAGCTCCTGGCCCCCGGCCTGCGCCCAAGCCGCGCGCAGCAGCTGCTCGTGCTCGCCGATGACTGTGCCATAGCCATCCCGCAACTTGCGCAGGAGCGCCGTCGAGCCCTCGACGTCCGAGAAAAGGAAGGTGACGGTTCCGGTGGCCGTCTCCTCCATCGTCACCCGACCGGGAGTCTGGCGCGAAGCCGGTACCCACCCTCAGGCCGCGGCCCCGCCTCCAGCTCGCCGCCATAGACCGTCACGCGCTCGCGCATCCCGACGAGCCCATGCCCGCCCCCGTCGCGGTCCCCTGCGCCGCGTCCGTCGTCGGTCACGGTCAGCTCCACGTGCCCGTCGCTGTAGTGGACGAGCACCTCCGCGTGCTGTGCGCGGGCGTGTTTGAGCGCGTTCGTCAGCCCCTCCTGTACGAGCCGGTAGGCGGTGAGGTCGAGGCCGGCCGGGAGCGGCAGCGGATCGCCCTCGATTCGGAGCTCAACCGGCAGCCCGGCCTCGCGAGCATGCTCCACCAGCTTGTTCAGATGCTCGAGGCTCGGCTGGGGCGCCAGCGCGGGCGCCTCTTCGGGCCGCCTGAGAACACCGACCATCCGGCGCATCTCCGCAAGCGCCTCTCGTCCGGTCTGCTCGACGATGAGGAGAGATTCGCGCTCGCGTTGCTGCTCGGGCCGGAGCAGCCTGCGCACGGCCGAGGCCTGTACGGTCATGACGCTGACGCTGTGCCCGACGACATCGTGCAGCTCCCGGGCGATTCGCGCACGCTCCTCCGTGACTGCGGTCCGCGCTCGTTCTTCGCGCTCCCGCTCCGCTCGTGACGCGCGCTCCTTCGCCTCGTCTGCCTCCTGGAACTTGCGACTGAGGGCGAAGGCGATCGTCCACAGGATCGCCAAGACGATGCTCGTGGCGATGAAGGCGCCGAGGTTCCCCTTCGGATCCTTGTAGGCCACGAGCGCCTCGACCCCGAGCGCGAGCGCGAGCCCCGCCGCTGCCAGGGAACGATCGCGGACCAAGCCCACCAGGAAGACCGCCGCGCAGCCTGCCAGGAAGGTCACGAACGCATACGGAGTCACCCGGGGGTCGACGAACGTCGTCAGGACGACCGCCCCGCCGACCGCCACCGGAGCGCCGAAGGGGAAGCGCCGGCGGGCGAACAGCGGCGAGAGGATCGCGACGATCGCCAGGACGTCGAACCACAGGGGGCCGGTCGGCCCGTCCGTCCGGCCCTGCCCGGCGACGACACCGGCCAGACCCACGCCGATGCCCGCGAGCACCAGGGCTTCGAACCAGTACCGGCGGGCAAGCCGGAGAAACGTCTCCACGTCCTGAAGGTACTCCAGAGGCGGGCGGATCGCCTCGGCTCCAGGAACGACTCGGGCTCCCCCGTAGGGAGGAGACGGCGCCCCAGAAGACCGTCCTCATCGGGAGCGCAATTCCACCTTCGGGCCGATGGCGGGCGGAGCGTCACGGCCTAGAGTCGATCACAGCCCAACAGCAGCAAGACAGGAGGAGAAATGAGCCCCCACGAACGAGTGAACGGACGAGCCCGGGAGTCCCAGGGGTTCGTCGTCGAGACGACAGGGCTGACAAAGCGCTTCGGCGACCGCGTCGCCGTCGCGGACGTCGACCTGCGCATTCCGCGGGGATCCGCCTTCGGCTATCTGGGCCCGAACGGCGCCGGCAAGACGACGTTGATCCGGATGCTGCTCGGCCTGACTGACGCGTCGGCCGGCACGATGCACCTGCTGGGACGACCCGTCCCAGCCCGGCGTGCAGAGGCTCTCGCGCGCGTGGGCGCGATCGTCGAAGAGCCGCGCTTCCACGGTTTCCTGACTGGTCGCGAAAACCTCGAGATCATCGCGGCCGCACGCGAGCCCGAGGCGCACGCGCGCATCGACGGCGCGCTGGCCCGCGCCGGTCTGGCCCATCGTGCCGACGAACGCGTGAAGCGTTACTCGCTCGGCATGCGCCAACGGCTGGGTGTCGCCCGCAGCCTGCTCGGCGACCCCGAGCTGCTGATCTTGGACGAGCCGACCAACGGCCTCGATCCGGCCGGAATCCACGAGTTCCGCGCCATGATCCGCGGCTTCGTCGCCGAGGGGCGAACGGTGCTCCTCTCGTCGCACCTGCTCAGCGAGGTCGAGAAGATCTGCGACGAGGTCGCCATCGTCGACAGCGGCCGGGTGGTCATGCAGGGATCGATCGCCGACCTGGCCCGAGGGGGACAGCAGTCGGTTCTCGTCGCGACAAGTGACGATGCACGCGCGCTCGCGATCGTGTCCGGGCAGCGCGCGGTCGATTCGGCGACACCCGGCCCGGACGGGATTCACATCAGCCTCGCCAAGGACGTCGAAGCCCAACCGGCGGCGGACGAGATCAGCCGCAGCGTCGTCCTCGCCGGGCTGGCCATCCGTCGCTTCGAGCCGGTACAGGCCTCGCTCGAGCAGCGGTTCCTAGAGATCACATCGCGATTGGAGGAAGCAGCATGAACACGTCGACGGTCACAGCAGAGCTGCCGCGCGGGCGTTGGAACACTCGCCGGTCGCCGAGACTCGTGCGGGCAGAGCTACTCAAGGTACGCAAGCGCCGCGGCCTTCTCGCCGCCATCCTTGCACTCACGATTCTCCCGATGATCGTCGCCTACGTGATCCTTGCGATCCTGCACGGAGTCGACCCGGCAAAACACGGCCCGGCGGGCAGCGCCCACAACTTCGCGGACTCGCTCAACTTCCTCGGAGCGCTGACCATCGTGGCAGGCATCCTCGTCGGAGCCACACTCGGCACGGGCGACCTGGGCGCGGGCGTGTTCCGGGAGCTCGTTGTTACCGGACGATCGCGCCTCGCGCTCTTCGCGGCACGCGTGCCGGCCGGGCTCGGAGTCCTGCTCCTGGCTTTCGGCATCGCGTTCTCCGTTTCGGCGATAGCCGCGACCCTGCTTGCCGGGCCTCTCGACCCGCCGTCCGGACGGCTGCTCCTCCACTCGGCGGGCTGGCTCGGGCTTCTGGCCACGGTGAGCTTCGTGATCGCACTCGGCGTCTCGTCGCTCATCTCCTCCCGAGGGACGTCCATCGGCATCCTGCTCGGCTGGCTCCTCGTCGCCATGCCCCTCTTGTTGCAGATCGGCTCGCTGGGCGTGTTCCGAGAGACGATGATCGGCGCGGCCACCGAGCGCCTGGAGCCAGCAGCGGTGCTCGGCGACGGCGCCCACGTGCCGATGTCGCTGACTGCGGCCGTGCTCGTCGTCGCGGCCTGGACGATCGTGCCCCTCGCCGCCGGGGCCTGGCGGACCGTAACCCGCGACGCATGAAAGGACGGGCATGAGCACACAGAAACCGATCGGCATTCTCGGAGTCCTCGTCCTCGTGCTTCTCGCCGCCGCCCTGGCAGCGGGGTGCGGCGTCGGAAAGGCCTCGAACCAAGAGAAGATCAGCAAGACCGCAACCACGTATCTGAGGGCGCTCGCCGACGGCGATACCGCCAAGGCTTGCCTCCGGCTCACCCTCCGCGCGAGAGGCGACCGCTGCGAGCAGGCGCTGAAGCAGCGCCTATCCCGGCTCGACCCGGACGCGTTGAGAAGGGCAGCCGACGGATCGATGGACATCGACGTGAACGGCAACCGCGCAACCGCGCGCTGGTCGGAGCCGCAACCCGCCCACTTCGTGCTCGCCAAAGTCGGTACCGAATGGCGTATCGACTCGGGTTACACGCTGAGCTAGCGACCTCTCCCTTTGGGGACCGCCATGCGCACGTCTGCCTACAGCGACCTTTGGCAGCCGCGAGAAGTACTGCCACAAAGGGGGCATGGCCTTCGCCGCCTAGCACGGCAGCGGCTCGCCAGGGATCCACGAAGGCGATCATCGCCCCTTCGCGCGACCCTAGAAGAGGCTGGTTTGCACGGGAAGGGCCTGGGTCCGTGATTCGCGCCCTTTGGGGCAGCGATGGGCTCGTCTGGCTTAGCCCGCAATCGAGGTGGTTGTGACGCGGCACGAGCGGTGCCATGCTCACTCCGTCGGCCCATGAACTCGACCTCGTATGAGCAGGCCTGTGCGGCTCACCGGTGGGAGGTGCCCGCCCACTACAACCTTGCTTCGGATGTGTGCGACAAGCACCCGCCCGACAAGCTCGCGATGGTGTGGGAGAGCTTCGAGGGCTCGTATCGCGAGCTCGCGTGGGGAGAGCTCCAGGAACTCGCGAACCAGTCGGCGCGGGTGTTGCGCGCACGCGGCATCGAGCGCGGCGACCGGGTCGCGGTCATCCTGCCGGCGGCGCCGGAAACAGCCGCGATCTTCTTCGGCGTCTGGAAGCTGGGCGCGATCTTGCTCTCGATGTCTGTGCTCTACGGCGACGATTCGATCCGTCACCGCCTCTCCGACTCCGGTGCCAAGCTCGTCGTCACCGATGCCGCGAACGCACACCGCTTCGACGACTCGAGCGCGCAGCTGCTGACACTGGACGAACGTACGCTTGCCGGCACGCCGACCGAGTTCGTCAGCTGCGACACCTCGGCCGACGATCCGGCGCAGCTCTACTACACCTCAGGGACCACCGGGCTCGCGAAGGGAATCGTGCACGCCCACCGCTACATCCTCGCGCACGAAGAGTTCGTCTACTGCCACGAGGTCGAGGACAGCGAACGCTTCCACGGCATGGGCGAATGGGCCTGGGCGGCCGGGATCGCACCGCTGCTCGGGCCGTGGCGTCTTGGGGCGGTGCAGTGCGTGTACCGCCGCGAGGCGGGGTTCGATCCGCACAAGCAACTCGACTTCCTCAGCCGCCACGAGGTGACGAACGTGTTCACGACGCCGACGGCGATGCGAGCGATGATGGCGATCGCCGATGCGGGCAGGCGCTACCCGCAGCAGTTCCGCCGCGTCTGCTCGGCCGGCGAGCCCTTGAACCCCGAGGCGATCCGCTGGTTCCGGGAGCAGTACGGCGTGACCGTGCTCGACTACTACGGCTTGACGGAGTCGTACCCCCTCGTTGCCAACTACCCCTTTATGGAGGTGCGGGAGGGGTCGATGGGAAAGCCAATGCCCGGCTGGAAGGTCGAGCTCCTCGACGAGGACGAGCGCACGGTCGCCTGCGGTGAGCGAGGTGAGATCTGCCTCCGCGCTCGCTCGAACCCGCACTTCCCGCTCGGCTACTGGAACCGGCCGGACGAGAGCGAAGAGGTGTTCGGTGGCGAGTGGTTCCACACCAAAGACGCCGCTCGCCAGGACGAGGACGGGTACATCTGGTACGAAGGACGAGCCGACGACGTGATCATTGCGGCCGGGTACCGGATCGGCCCCTTCGAGGTCGAGTCGGCGTGCCTCGAACATCCGGCGGTGCGGGAAGCGGCGGTGATTGCCTCCCCGGACGAGCTGCGCGGTAACGTCGTGAAGGCGTTCATCGTGCTCGCGCCCGACTACGAGCCCTCGGGCGAGCTCGGCGAGGAGATCAAGGCGTTCGTTCGGGCGCGGCTCTCAGCCTATGCCTACCCGCGGCGCATCGAGTTCGTCACCGACCTGCCGAAGACGCTCACCGGCAAGATCCGCCGCATCGTGCTTCGTCAGCTCGAGCTCAAACGAGCGCAGGGCGT
>Ga0137373_10000449_pt1 | contig 39781 bp, 28 predicted proteins | sample SagtaG_5_FD_104912 | JGI IMG/M metagenome (GOLD analysis project Ga0137373, IMG submission 104912) | Vadose zone soil microbial communities from Sagehorn Ranch, Mendocino, California, USA - Sage1_R_80_16 metaG | ecosystem: Environmental > Terrestrial > Soil > Vadose zone | place: USA... | reverse complement strand
GTCAGCGGATTCAAACGATAATGATGATCGCTCAGGTTGAGAAGACCCAGTTTCGCCTCCGCCCGTCGTTGCCAGAACCGGTAGCCCAAGTAAAGATTCTGCTGCCAGAAGTCGTCTCCGGGAAGGTCCGGGGAATAACCCCGGTTGGATTGCTGGGACCAGACCGTGTTGGCCTGGGCGAAGAAACCGCAGCGATGATAGTAGGTCGCGTCGAGGGTGAGCTGATGCAGCGAACCGGAGACATGGTCCAACCCCGAGGCGCCGGTCGTGGCGGAAGGCAGATCCGGATAGCGCGCGTGCAGGTCCGAATGAGTCAGCTTGTAGCGCGCGCCCAACGACCATTGCTGACCAAGGAGCTGGTTGACCGCGACCACCAACGACTTCTCAAAGTAGTCCAGCGACTGGCGCGTGCCGGAGGGCGAATCGGGAAATGGAGCAAGCATGTCGCTGTTGGTCAACAGGCCCACGGTCCGGCTCGCCCCGGAGTTTAGAAACTGTCCGTCCACCACGAAGTAAGTCCCGGTTTTGTGGAACGCCTGGTCGAGGCCGACGCCCCAGGTTTCGAACCGCGTGCCCGGGACCAAACCGATGACGGATTCAGGAATCAAACTGCGAAAGGCCTGGTTAAAGCCGGCGATTTGCGTCGGCTCCAGGCGCACGCTGTTATCGAAGAACACGCCGCCAAGAGATTGAGCGTAGTAGGACCGCAGGTGCGTGTCCCGCCACGGCGACCAAATCAGCCCGGCTTTGGGAGACACCTGGCTTTTTGTGGCCTCGCGGTCGGTGATCGGCGCCGTATCGATGTTTCGCGGGTAATGCAGTCGGTCATAACTGACCCCGGCGGTGAGCCGGAGCTGGTCGAGGAGTTGCCAGTTGTCGTAACCGTAGACGCTGACACGCTCCAGGCTCGTGTCGAAGTCCTGCGAAACGATCGTCACCGGGGCGGGATCCAATGGAGTCTGCCGCCCTAAATCACTGGAAGCCTCCGGCGAAGCGGTTTGATAGCGTCCGCCGGCCACCAGGGTGTGCGAAGCTGTCTGCCAGATCTGTTGTAGCTCGGCCGAATAGGCCACGAGCTCGCTTTGGTAATCCAACCGCGAAACAAAAGGAGCGGTGCGCAAGGAAATGTTCGTCAGGCCGCTGAACGGAGAGATGGCGCTCTGGAGATACAGCACCGCGGCGGCCGAATCCTTCAACGTCAGCGTGTCATCGAACCGGCTGGCCAGAAACAAGGTGTGGCTGCCCGGCGCCCACTCGCGGTGATAGCCGAGCAGCAGATTGGGTTCTTGCGTTTCACTGGCCCGCAATCCGGGGCTGAAGCTCGGCACCCCGGGCACGTTGTGATGCTGGTAGTAATACTGGGCTACGTCGCCCGACTCCGCATCGAAATAAGACGCCTCGAAGAGGATGCTGTCCTGAGGGGTGATTTGTTGTTTGAACCTGACGGAGAGATTGAGCTGCTCCAAGTCGTTGTTCGGTCGCTCCCCATTCTCCGTGCGATAAAACGCGTCGAGCGAATAGCTGGTGTTGCCGATCACCCCGTATTGCGAGCCGCGTTGCAGCCAGTCACCCCGACTGCGGTATTCCGTACTGGAGAACAGCCCGAGATGATCGGTGTCGAAGAATCGCGAATATTCCTGCTGCGAGACATTCTGCGAGAGATAACCGCCCCCCACGGGTGCCAGGAGATTGGCGACGAGCAGTTCGCTGAACCAGGGCGTCTCATAACGGAGATTGATGAGCTTGGGATCGCGCAAAGCATCGTAACTGTTGGCCAGAAACAGGTGGGCCGAATAATTGCCGTAGTCGCTGTTCACCGCCCGCGCTGCCTCCTGCACACTGACCTCCGTCAGGCCGGCATCCCGGTAAATGGCCGCCAGGTTTGCCCCGCGCACGGCCTGATCCTGGTCCAGCAGGAGCCGGGAACGGAAAAGACTGCGGTTCTTGTTCAATTCCTTGGACCGCTCCAGATCCTTCACTGCGTCATTAATGCGGTTTTGCTGTTCGTGGAGCAGCGCGGAGTAGAGCCAGCCGGTCGGGTCATTCGGATCCAGCTTCTTCGCCAGGGCCAGCTCCTTTCGCGCCCGGTCGATATCGTAGGTGTGGCTGAAAGCCTTGCCGAGATAACTCCGCAGCACCGACCGCTGCGGCTCCAAGGTCGCCGCGACGTGCAGATCCGCCCGCCCTTCCCGCGCGCGACCCAGGTGAATCTTGATCAGTCCGCGTCCGAGCCAGGCGTTGCCGAGCGCGCCGTCCAGGGCAATGGCTTCGCTGAACGAATCAAGGGCCTCGACGTTCCGGTTCCTGGCCGCGAGCAGAAAGCCCCGCAAGGCCAGTCCTTCCGCATGGCGTGGAGACAATTCGAGTCCCTTCTGCAAGGCCGCCAGCGCCGCGGGCGTCCGGCCGAAACTGAATTCCAATTCCGCCACGCGTAGCCAGGCCGCGCCGAAGCTCGGAGATTTCGTGGTGGCTTCGCGCGCCGCCGCCAGGGCCTCGGCCAACTGCGAACGCGATTGCAGGGTATAAGAGCGCGCCAACCATTCGCTCGTGGTCGTCGGCGCGGCCAACGCTTCGAGCTTTTCATTCTTCACCGTGGCGATCAATTCGCGCAACGCCCTGGCCAGAGGAGACGCAGACGTCACCGCTGCCAGGCTGGTTTCCGTTTGCCCCACTTGCCCCGCGGCCAGCAACAAGGCCGCCCGCCAAACGCGTTCCGGATCGGTGGCTGGCTGTCGATTCTCCGGGTAACGGGACAGGGCGGACAGCAGATCGCCGCTCCGATACGCTTGGAGAGATTCGCTCGAGGCCGCCTGCTCCGCGGCGCTCAATCCGATTTCATCAGGGTCAACCACCGCCGGGTAATACAGCACCCATTGGATGATTCCGTTGGCGTTGATCAGCGCTGACTTCTTTGGCGCGCGGCCCGGCTCGACCACGCCCTGTTCGCCGCTGTTGAGCGTCTCGGTTTGCTGTGCGGCGCTCAGTTCCACTTCGCCATCGAGGAGCGATAACACGGTTCGCCCATCTTCCTGCACCGCCAGATGAAATTCCGTTCCCCGAATCGCTCCGGAGGCGACCGGCGTGCGGAACTGAACATCCATCGGCTTCTCGCGACTAAAGAAGTAGCTCGCACCGGATTTCAGATCGAGCTCGGGCTTCTGACCGTCCTTTGCCGGCGGTCGGATTTCCAGGCTCGTCAACTCGTTGACCCGCGTCACGCTCAGGTCCGACCAGCGGAGAGTGGCCCGGCTGCGCAGCCCCGTGCGCAGCCGGTCGCCCGGCTGCAGGATCTGATTCGCCTGTCCCGCGGTCCACTGGAGGGTTCCTTTGCGGGCCACTTCGATTTTACCCTCGACTGTCAGCAGGAGGCAGGTGGGCTGGTCCGGCGTGGCGTCCGCCCCAAGCGCCGTCAGCGCCGGCAGCAGGAGGAGCAGGGCCAGGCCGCGGCCTATGAAAACGCAGCGCGCCAATAGAAAACGAGCGTTGACCTGACGGCGGGATTGGGAATAGCCCATAGTTCAGACCGCAGCTAGACACGCGACTGGTTTGGTTGAAGCGCTTGGACTGCGATGCAGCTTCTTGTAATGTGCTCCTCGGCGATTGGCAAGGTGGTTTATCAAGACGAAACGGGCCGGGTGGAGTCATCCGTCCACGGCCGATCCGTCTTCAGCGGCCCCTCCGGACAGTTGCCGGCTGACCTCGGGCCGGGCGCCATTTCGAGAACGCACCGCAGACCTCTGAACGCTGATTGAGGTTTGCTTTCGCGCTCGTCTCGCCGTTATGCTCCGCTCCAGCCATCCATGCACGACGCTGATGAAAATGACGCTTCCAATCTTCGGCCGGCCCGTCCGGGCCGGAATGCCGCTTTCTCTGGCCGCACTGCTGCTGCTGACTGCTTGTTCGACTCCGCCGGCTGATTCGGGTGAAAGAAAGACCATGAAACTCGAGCAGAGGCTTTTCGGGACCACGCCCGACGGCACCGCGGTGAAGATTTACACCCTGGCCAACCGGCAGGGAATGGTCGCCAAGATCACCGAATACGGCGCCATCCTGACGGAGCTTTGGGTGCCTGACCGCAACGGCAAACCCGGCGACGTCGTGTTGGGCTTCGACAATCTCGAACGTTACGTGAAAGGCCATCCGTTTTTCGGTGCCATCGCGGGGCGCGTGGCCAACCGCATTGCCAAAGGCAAATTTACACTCGACGGAAGAGAATACACCCTGGCGGTGAACAACGCGCCGAACCATCTCCATGGCGGCCTGAAGGGCTTCGACAAGAAGGTCTGGCATTCCCGCCCACTCCATGGAATGGAGAACGAGGTGGCGGTCGAGTTCAGTTACACCAGTCCCGACGGAGAGGAAGGTTACCCGGGCACACTTAACGTCAAAGTGGTCTACACGCTCACCGATGACAACGAATTGCGCATCGACTACACCGCGACGACCGACAAACCCACGATTGTCAACCTGACCAACCACTCCTACTTCAATCTGGCCGAGTCAGGCAGCATCCTCGAGCACCGGTTGTTGCTCAACGCGGAGCGCTACACCGCCGCGGACGAAACCCTCATCCCGACAGGCGAAATTCTCTCTGTCAAGGGGACCGGTCTCGACTTTACCGAGCCGCGCCGCATCGGCGAACGTATCGCCGACTACCTGAGTTTCGCCAAGGGTTATGACCACAATTTCGTGCTGGATAGCGGGGGCAAATCGCTCGCCCGCTGCGCGCGAGTGCAGGATCCTTCATCCGGCCGCGTCATGGAGGTCTGGACCACCGAGCCGGGCGTGCAGCTTTACTGCGGCAATCACCTCGACGGTTCGCTCACCGGCGTGGGCGGCGTCGTCTATAAACAGCACACTGGATTCTGCCTGGAGACCCAGCATTACCCGGACTCGATCAACCACCCGAGTTTCCCCTCCGTCGTGCTCCGCCCCGGACAGACTTTCCGAAGCACGACTGCTTACAAATTTGCCGCGATGTAGGATGGCCGTGGCCTGAATGACCAATGACCAAACGGCGCTCACGTCGGCCCCTGCGGCTGTTTTGGTCGAGCTTTGGGCATTTGGGCTTGGTCATTGATTGGTCATTGGGAGTAAAGGGTCCTCGTTGGTCCTTAATTGAACAACAGTGGCCTCCTGTCTCCTGTCCCCTGCCTCCTGTCCCCTGCCTCCTGCCCCCTCTCCCCTGCCTACCGACTACCGACCACCTTCATCGCTTTATCGAGCGCGGCGAAAAGTTGCTGCATCGTTGCTTCGGTTTCGTCCCCCATATGTGAAATGCGGAACGTCGTGCCCTTGATTTTTCCGTAACCTCCGTCGATCAGGAAACCCTGGTCCTTCACCAACTGTTGCAGCTTGGCCACGTCAACCACACGTCCGCCCGCTTTGGCCCCGTTGTTGATACAAGTGAGTGTGATGGACTCGAAGCCTTTTTCCGGAAAGAGCGTGAAGCCGTGACGGGCCGCCCAGTCGCGTGTCATTTGGCTGGTTCGCTGGTGGCGCCCATAACGGTTCTCCAGTCCTTCGGCGAAGAAATCCTCCAGCTTCGACGCCAGCGCGAAGATGTGACCGATGCTGGGAGTACTGGGTGTCATGCTCTGTTCGGCATTTTTCTGGAACTCGACAAAATCGAAATAGTAACCGCGGTCTTCGATCGTAGCGGCCCGGGCCAGGGCGGCGGGCGAACAGACGAAGACCGTCAGACCCGGCGGCAGGGCGAAGGCCTTTTGGGTGCCGGCCAACAGCACGTCGATGCCGAGTTCGTCGAACGGCAGCGGCAGCGCGCTCATCGAGCTGACCGCGTCGACAATAAACATCACTTCGGGATACTTTTTCTTCAGGGGCGCGATCTCGGCCAGGGGACTCATCGTGCCGGTGGAAGTTTCATTGTGGATGAGGGTGATGGCGTCGAACTGCCCGGTAGCGAGTTTCTCATCCACGTCCTTGGCGCGGATCGGTGAACCCCATGGCACCTGGAGCGCCTCCGCCTGCTTGCCGCAGCGCCGGCTCACGTCCAGCCACTTGTCGGAAAACGCGCCGCACAGGCAGTTGAGCACTTTCCCGGCGACGAGGTTACGGATGGCTCCTTCCATGACGCCCCAGGCCGAGGAGGTGGAAAGGTAAACCAGTTGTCGGGTGGCCAGCAGCGTTTGCAGTCGCGGCTGAATCCTGGCGTAGAGCTCCTTGAAGCCTTGGCCGCGATGGCCAATCATGGGCGAACAGAACGCTTGAAACGTCTTGGCGCTCACTTCGACCGGGCCGGGAATGTGCAGTTTTACGTGCGCCATGAATCAAAAACCAGGCCGCAAAAGCTTTCACAAGCCAGCCCGGGTGGCAAGTGTGGTCTGATCGGCCTGTGTCCGGCTCTCCGGCCAATCAAGACTCGCCCGGGAGAAGTCCATCCGCTCCGTTGGATCCGGCGCCGACCGGAGGGGTCCATCCTACCATTGCCAGTGCGGGTTTGCGCCCAGCCAAGCGAGCAGCTCCGGGCCAGGCATGGGTCGGGCGAAGAAATAACCTTGCAGCCGCTGCACCCCGATGGCTTTCAAGAGTTGCGCCTGCTCCTGGCTTTCCACGCCTTCCGCCACCGTCTCCAGGCCCAGGGCGCGGGCCAGGTCCACGATGGCCTGCACAATGCGCCGGCCTTTCTCCGTTTGCAGGCGGCGCACGAAATCCTTGTCGATTTTCAGCTCGTTGACCGGCATTTCATGAAGGCTGGAAAAGGAGGAGTAGCCTTGACCAAAATCATCGATCGAAAGTTGAAAACCGCTTTCGGATAATTCGTGCAGGCGCCTGGACTCCGAGGCCAGGCCCAACAACGTCTGGCTCTCGGTCATTTCCAAAATGAGCTGGCCGGGTTTGAGCCCGAAGCGCGCTGTCAGCTCCAACAATTCCTTCAGGAAATCGGATTGGAATACTTGCCGGATGGAAACGTTCACCGATAGCGACAATGTCCAGCCGCGCTTCTGCCAGTGATTGCATTGCTGCATGGCCGTCTTCAGGACCTGCTGGCCGAGTTGGTCCATCAGCCCCATCGTTTCCGCCAAAGGAATGAAATGGCCGGGCGGAATCCAGCCGAGCGGATCCTCGTGCCATCGGGCCAAGGCTTCAACCCCAACGACCTGGCCCGTCGCGGCGCTGACCACCGGCTGATAGTGCGCTTGGATTTTCTCCGCGCAAAGAGCCTGGCTGAGCAGCGCGCGAAGGTTCGCCTTTTCACGGAAAGATCTTAACTCCTCGGAATCGCAGAAGAGGACCACTTCATTACGACCGCGCGCTTTCGCCAGATAAAGGGCCATGTCGGCTTGCTGCAAAAGTGTCTCGGGCGCCTCGGCGTCGTCAGGATAGATCGCGATTCCCATGCTCAGCGTGAACGGCAGAGACATTTGGTCCTGGGCGAATGGTTTGCTGACGGTGCTCTTGAGCCGCTGGCAAACCACGAGCGCCTCCTGCGGGTCGCTCATCTCCGGCAGCACTAAAATCATTTCGTCCCCTCCCCAGCGGGCCACCGTATCGGTCTTGCGCAGGAGCTCGCGCAACCGATCGGCCACGGCCAGCAAGACCTGGTCGCCGACTCGATGGCCGTGGGTGTCATTGATCTGTTTGAAGTTGTCCAGGTCGAGGAAGACAACCGCCAGTTTTTCGCGGTTCCGTTCGCTCCGGGCGATGGCTTGTTGCAAACGGTCTTCCAGCAGTGTGCGATTGGGCAACCCCGTCAGCGCGTCGTGCAGGGCCATTTGCTGGGCCTGATCCTTGACCCGGATCAGTTCCCTCTCCGTTTCCTTGAGCGGGCTGATGTCGTGGCCGTAGAGGTAAACGTAATCGGCGCCGTGGATGGGAGTCACCGCGAAGGAAAACCAGCGACCAGCGGCCTCGACCTCGATATCGCAGCGTTGTCCCTGGCCGAACGCATCCGTGATCAGCTGGCCGAGGAAGCCCGGTACCCGCCCGCCAAGCCGGCAATTAAATTGATCCAGCAAAACGAGACTGGCGGCATTGGCGTAAAGAATGACCCCGTCCTGCCCCACCCGCAGCACGGGATTGGGATTCTCCGAAGGAAACTTTCCGAGGGTCCGGAGCTGCGCCTCCACGCGATCGCGTTCGGCGAGCATTTTCCGCCGACGTTGGACCGCCCGCGACACGACGGCGATGAGCTCCTCGCCGGTGAAAGGTTTCACCAAATAATCGAAGGCGCCATCGCGCAGGCACTCGATCGCGGTTTGCAAGCTGGTGCTGCCCGTCATCATGACCATCGCGATGTCCGGCGAACGCAGCGCCAGTTCGTGGAGCAGGTCAATGCCCGATTCGGGGGCGCACAGTTTGATATCGCTGACGACGAGTTCGACGCGCGTTTCACGAACCGCTTGCCGCGCCGCGGAAATACTTCCTACCCCTTGAACCCTGTGCCCCCGGCAGACCAAGGCATCCTGGATCAGGAGCCTCATTTCCTCTTCGTCTTCGACGATGAGGATGTGGGTGGCGTTTGGGCTCAATGCCGTCGCTTCGGCCATATTTCAACGGGTCCGTCGCCAAGTCTGCCTCGCGGGCGACTTGGGCGCAAGAGTGAGGGCAGGCCAGGCGCTGCCCGCCAGCCTTGCGCCATGGAAAATGGCGGACCCGAAGGTGGGGCTTGATCCATGGGGCGATGGCGCCTGCGCGTCGTCGTGGGGGCAACACCACCCCTGTCCCAAAAAGAGCGAGGCTGGCTTGCGCCAGCCTCGCAGTGATGCTTCTCGGTTCCTCGACGGAGCGTGCCGGACTCAGTAGTCCATGCCGCCAGGGCCGTGGCCGGCCGGAGGGGCGGGCTTCTCCTTCTCCGGCACCTCGGTGATGAGGCACTCGGTCGTCAGGAGCAGACCGGCAATAGAGGCGGCGTTCTGCAATGCGGAGCGCGTCACCTTCTTCGGATCGACCACGCCGGCTTTCACGAGGTCTTCATATTCGTCGGTGGTGACGTTGTAACCTTCGTTGCCTTTGCGTTTCTTGACTTCCTGGACAATGAGCGAGCCTTCGGTGCCGGCGTTGGCGGCCAACGCGCGGAGCGGGAATTCGACGGCCTTTTTCACGATTTCGACGCCGATCTTTTCATCGGCATCTTTGAGACCGAGGGCCTCGATGGCCGGCAAGCAGCGCAGCAGAGCCACGCCGCCACCCGGAACGATGCCTTCTTCCACAGCCGCGCGGGTGGCGTGCAGGGCGTCTTCGACCCGGGCTTTCTTCTCCTTCATTTCCGTTTCGGTCGCAGCGCCGACGTTAATGACCGCCACACCGCCGGCGAGCTTGGCCAGGCGTTCCTGGAGCTTTTCCCGGTCGTAATCGGAGGTGGTCTCCTCGATCTGGCGACGGATTTGGGCGACGCGCCCCTGGATCTCGGAACTCTTGCCGTAGCCCTCGACGATCGTGGTGTTTTCCTTGTCGATGACGATGTTCTTGGCGCGACCGAGGTCTTCAATGCCGAGGTTCTCCAACTTGATGCCGAGGTCTTCGGTGATGCACTTGCCGCCGGTGAGGATGGCGATGTCTTCGAGCATCGCCTTGCGCCGGTCGCCGAAGCCTGGCGCCTTGACAGCGCAAACGTTGATCGTGCCGCGCAGTTTATTGACGACCAAAGTGGCGAGGGCCTCCCCCTCGACCTCTTCGGCGATAATCAGCAGCGGTTTGCCGATCTTGGCGATCTTTTCGAGGATCGGCAGCAAGTCTTTCAGGCTGCTAATCTTTTTCTCGTAGATCAGCACGTAGGCTTCCTCGAGCTTCGCTTCCATCGTCTCGGCGTTCGTCACGAAGTAGGGAGAGAGGTAACCCTTGTCGAACTGCATGCCTTCGACGACTTCGAGCGTGGTCTCGATGGACTTGGCTTCCTCGACGGTGATCGTGCCGTCTTTGCCCACTTTGTCCATGGCGTCGGCGATAATCTCGCCGATGGTGTTATCCCAGTTGGCCGAGACGGTGGCGACCTGCTTGATTTCTTCCTTATCCTTGACCTTTTTGGAGATCTTGGCCAGGTGTTCCACGGCGGCCTCGACGGCTTTCATGATGCCGCGCTGGATGCCAATGGGATTGGCCCCGGAGGTGACGTACTTCAGACCTTCGCGATAAATCGCTTCGGCGAGCACGGTGGCGGTGGTGGTGCCGTCGCCCGCGGCGTCGCTGGTCTTGCTGGCGACTTCGCGCACCATTTGGGCACCCATGTTTTCATACGGGTCTTCCAGTTCGATTTCCTTGGCCACCGTGACGCCGTCTTTGGTCACCGTGGGGGAACCGAATTTTTTGTCGAGGACGACATTGCGACCTTTGGGCCCAAGGGTCGCGGTGACGGCCTTGGCGAGTTTATTGACGCCCTTGAGGAGCGACTGACGAGCAACCTCGTCGAAGATGAGCTGTTTTGCTGCCATACTTAATTAATCCCTGTTGATTGGTTATCAGTTAAAGATCGATTACTCGATCACAGCGAGAATGTCGTCGCTGTTGAGAATCTTATACTCCTTACCGTCGAGCTTGATTTCCGTGCCACCGTATTTGCTGACCAGGACACGGTCGCCCTTCTTGACTTCGAAAGGAACTTTCTTGCCGCTGTCGTCAGTTTTGCCGGTGCCCAAGGCGATGATGATTCCCTCGGTGGGCTTTTCTTTGGCAGAATCAGGAATGATGATGCCACCCTTCTTGACTTCCTTCTCTTCGGCGGGTTCGACGAGAACGCGGTCGCCGAGAGGCTTGAGGTTCGTGCTTGCCATAGTTGCGTTTATTTTCTTTTGTTTTTTTGATTTGTTTTGAATCAAATCCCGGCGCACACGCGCCGGGAAAATCAATTGCCACGGTGGCGACCGAGGCGCTGCCGGTTAGCTCTTCTTGTCGTCCACGACCTCGGCGTCGATGATGGGGCCTTCCTCCTTCTTGCCCGAATCCTGGCCGCTGCCGGGAGCGGAGCGGTCCGCGCCCCCCTGAGCCTTCGCCGCTTGCGCTTTTTCCGCAGCGGCCTTGTAAAGGATCTCCGAGACCGCTTGCCAGGCCTCATTGAGCTTCTCGATCGCAGGCTTGATCGCGGCCACGTCGCTGCCCTTGAGGGCCTCCTTCACCGCCGCCACGGCCTTCTCGAGCTTTGACTTGTCATCGCCGGAGAGCTTGTCCGCGTTCTCGCGGAGCAGTTTCTCGGTTCGATAGACCTGGTTATCCGCCTCGTTGCGCAATTCGACTTCTTCGCGAGCCTGGCGGTCTTGCTCAGCGTGGGATTCGGCGTCCCGGCGCATCTTTTCGATCTCGTCCTTGGAAAGGCCGCTGCTGGCCGTGATCGTGATCTTTTGTTCTTTGCCGGTCCCGAGATCTTTGGCGCTCACATGCAGAATGCCGTTGGCGTCGATATCGAAGGCCACCTCGATTTGCGGGACACCGCGCGGAGCCGGCGGGATGTCGTCCAGCTTGAATTTGCCGATCGTCTTGTTGTCACGCGCAAATTGCCGCTCACCCTGGAGGACATGGATCTCCACACCAGGCTGGTTATCGCTCGCCGTCGAGAAGATCTCGGACTTTCTTGTCGGGATCGTGGTATTGCGCTCGATCAGCTTCGTGAAAACTCCTCCGAGCGTCTCAATGCCCAACGACAACGGAGTCACGTCGAGCAGGAGCACGTCCTTGACTTCTCCCCTCAGCACGCCGCCTTGAATGGCGGCGCCAACCGCCACAACTTCGTCCGGATTTACTCCCTGGTGCGGGTCTTTATTGACCAAGGAACGCGCGGTTTCCACCACGCGCGGCATGCGGGTCATGCCGCCGACCAGCACCAGCTCATCGATGTTGTCGGAGGTGATGCCGGCATCCTTCAAGCAGCTCTTCACGGGATTGATCGTGCGCTCGAAGAGTTCGTCGCAAAGCTGCTCCATCTTGGCCCGCGTCAGCTTCATGCTGATGTGTTTTGGGCCGCTGGCGTCAGCAGTGATGAACGGCAGGTTGATTTCATACTGCTGCGAACTGGAGAGGGCAATCTTCGCTTTCTCGGCTTCCTCCTTGATCCGTTGCAGCGCGTCCGGTTGTTTGCGCAGATCCATCCCTTGCTCGCGCTTGAACTCGTCCAGGATCCAATCCATCAGGCGATTGTCCCAGTCGTCACCGCCCAGATGGGTGTCCCCGTTGGTGGCCTTTACTTCAAAAACTCCGTCGCCGATTTCCAGCACCGAAATGTCAAAGGTCCCTCCGCCGAGGTCATACACTGCGATCTTCTCGTCCTTCTTCTTATCCAGGCCATAAGCCAGTGAGGCGGCAGTTGGCTCGTTGATAATGCGCAGAACTTCAAGCCCGGCGATGCGCCCGGCATCCTTCGTGGCCTGGCGCTGAGAATCATTAAAGTACGCCGGAACAGTGATGACCGCCTGGGTGATCTTTTCGCCCAGTCGCATTTCGGCGTCGGCCTTGAGCTTCCCCAGGATCATCGCCGAAATCTCTGGTGGACTAAACGCTTTGGGGTTTCCCTCCACTTCCACTTCAACATGGGCATCGCCATTGGACGCCCTGATGACCTTATACGGAACGCGCTTAATCTCCTCCTGTACCTCATCAAACTTCCGTCCCATGAAACGCTTGATGGAGTAAATCGTGTTACGTGCGTTTGTGACAGCTTGGCGCTTTGCTGCATCGCCGACCTGCCGTTCACCGCTCTTCGTAAAGGCAACAACCGAAGGGGTAGTGCGTTTCCCTTCGGAGTTTTCCAGAACGACTGGCTCGCGGCCCTCGATGACAGCCATGCAGGAGTTAGTGGTTCCTAAGTCGATCCCTAGTACTTTTGCCATAAAAAAATGATGTTAGTGAGCTATCCAAGCAACGATAGTGCCATAGCGAATAAAATTATGTAAGTATTTTATTGATAATAACTTACATTACTACTAGCCGAGAAATGAACTGAATGAGGGCGACCTGGAAGGGACTTTATGGCGCAGTCCGAAGCTTTTGTGGCACACTTCGAGGAAATTGATTGAAGCCCGCACTCTCGTTTTGAATGGGGCCCGTTTCGGTTGTTGAGCCAGTTAGTTTAATCTGAAGGCTCCCCATGGTCTTCGGGATCGCTTGGGAGATTCGGAGCCTTGATGGGCCCACGCTTCATCCAGACCATGAGTGCACTGATGTCGCTCGGAGAAACTCCTGAAATCCTTGCCGCCTGGCCGAGAGTCGCGGGGCGCAGCTTGATCAATTTCTGACGAGCCTCGGAGCGAAGGCTGTGAACCGTTGAATAATTCAACCAATCGGGGATTTGCTTTTGTTCCAGCAGTTTGAATTTGCCAACTTCGGCCTCCTGGCGCTTGATGTAGCCTTCGTATTTCAATGCAATTTCGATCTGCTGGACAACGGCCTCGCTCAAGCCAGGCTGGTGGTGCGGAAGATCTCGATAGCGGAGTTCGGGTCGACGGAGGAGTTGTGCGAGGGTCTGAGTGCCCTCCTTCGTGCTCTCGAGTCGGGACAATTCGGCTGCCATGCTGGCCTGCTTCTCAAGGAACTTCTGGTAATTGCGATCCGGTAACAGCCCGATCTGATGCCCGAGGTGAGAGAGGCGCAGGTCGGCATTGTCCTGGCGTAGGAGGAGCCGATACTCGGCCCTCGATGTAAACATCCTGTAGGGTTCAGCCGTGCCTTTAGTCACCAGGTCGTCAATGAGAACTCCGATGTAAGCTTGGTCGCGCCGGAGGATAAGCGGCGACGCACCCTGCATGCGCAGAGCTGCGTTGATGCCGGCCATCAGACCCTGGGCTGCAGCCTCCTCGTAGCCGGAGGTTCCATTGATCTGGCCTGCCAGATAAAGGTTGCGGCACAGTTTAGTTTCCAACGAGGCATGTAACTGCGTGGGAAAAACGAAATCGTACTCTACGGCGTAAGCTGGTCGCATGATTTCGGCCTTTTCGCACCCGATGATGCTTCGAACCAACTTGACCTGCACATCGAAGGGTAGACAGGTCGAAAACCCATTTAGATAAATCTCATCTGTCGCGATGCCTTCAGGCTCGAGGAACAACTGCTGACGCCCCTTCTCTGGGAACCTGACGATTTTGTCCTCGATGGATGGGCAGTAGCGCGGGCCAACTCCTTCGATGACCCCCGAATACATCGGTGATTTGTGCAGATTGGAGCGGATAATCTCGGTGGTGGCATCAGTGGTGTAAGTGATGTAGCAGGGCAATTGGCCGTCGATCCGCTCGAGAATCGATCCCCGGGGATACTTCCTACCCGGTTGCTCGGGTTCGTTGCCTCTGCCGTTGGAATGTTCCACGTGGAACAAATCCTCCTTCCAATAAGTGAAGTACGGCACCGGTTCATCTCCTTGCTGAACTTCGGTCTTGGAGAAATCAATCGAACTGCGCACCACCCGTGGAGGAGTGCCTGTCTTGAGACGTCCCAACTCCAAGCCTGTCTCTTCGAGTGATCCGGACAGACCACTCACAGCGGCTTCCCCTGCCCGCCCCCCGGATTGCTGGTTGCTTCCCACATGCATCAGTCCGCGCAAGAAGGTTCCAGCGGTCACGATGACCGCCGATGCATGGAATTGAACCTCCAAGGTCGTTTCAATTCCATAGACCTGTCCGTCTCTGACGAGGAGCTTCGCAATCTGCGCCTGTTTGCAATCCAGCTTGGCCTGGCGCTCACAAATCAATTTCAGCCGGAATTGATAGGCTTTCTTGTCGCACTGTGCACGCGGGGCCCAGACTGAGGGTCCCTTTTTTGTATTCAGCATCCGGAATTGGAGGCCGGTCATGTCGGTGTTCTTCCCCATCTCCCCGCCAAGAGCATCGATTTCGCGCGCCAAGTGGCCTTTGGCCAATCCGCCTACGGCGGGATTGCAGGACATCTGCCCGATGCTGTCCAGATTCATCGTCAGGAGCAGCGTCTGACATCCCATCCTCGAGGCCGCTAAAGCAGCTTCGACACCCGCGTGGCCGGCTCCAACTACAATAATGTCGTACTTCTTCTCATACACGAACATGGCCGGGATGTTACTACGCACGCTTCCTTCGGTAAATCATTTCCATGAGTCGTGACAAAAGGATCTTTGGACGAGTCGGGTCAGTCAAAAGTATTGACGACTCAGGAGGCGGCAAGGCTATCCTTTTTCCATGGCACGCAAACTTCGTGTTCAATTTCCCGGCGCCATTTATTACCTGATGAATCGCGGCGACCACCAGGAAGCCATTTTCCACGACGACACGGATCGGGAACTCTTCTTGAGCACACTGACCGAGGTCTGCGGAAAAGCAGCTTGGCAAATTCAAGCGCTCTGCCTCATGCGTGACTATTTTCACATGGTGATGGAGACACCTCTGCCTAACCTCGTCAATGGAATGAAATGGTTTCTTGGAACCTACTCGGCGAGGTTTAATCGACGTCGGAAGTTTACCGGACATGTTTTCAGCGGGCGTTACAAGTCGTTACTGGTGGGAGGCGAGGGCGGTTCGTTGCGGGCAGCATGCGATTACGTCCACCTTGACCCTGCGCGGACGAAACTGCTTGAGGCGGATCAGCCCCTGCGCAGCTATCCATGGAGCAGCTTTCCGCTCTACCTTCTGCCGGCCTCGCAGCGTCCCGGCTGGTTGAAAGTAGAAAAGGTTCTCGCTGAGTGGGGCATTTCCCAGGATACGCCATCAGGTCGACAGCTCTTCGAACAGCGCCTGGAGGCTCGCCGCACGCAAGAACAGCAAGCTGAGTTGCAACCCAGCCGGCCCGGTTGGTGGCTCGACAGGAAGAAACTTCAGGAAAGTCCACTCGAAGCGATCGGAAAGGAACCAGCGTCGCACCATCACGGTCACGCAGTGCAACAGTCGGCGGAGGAGCGAGCCAATCGGATCGTGGAGGCTGAACTGCGCAATGTTGGATGGACCGAACGGGAACTTGTGGAAACGCGGAAGGGAGACGTGCGCAAGCTCCATATCGCGCGTCGTCTGCGATCGGGAACGACGATGACTCTGAAGTGGATTGCAGACCGATTGCACATGGGTGCCTCGACTCACCTGAGCCATTTGCTTTATTGGGAAAAGCGGCGCAAATCAGAGCAAAGCAAATCTTCGGCGTGTCGAGACGCGACATGCGGGATCCCCGAAAGACTTGAGACCGACCCCAGTATTGGGAGTCGCAATGAACATGAAGGAAGCTCAATACTTTGGACTGACCCCGAGCTCTTTGATCCTACTTTCGACTAAGCTCACGCAAGACCGAGTTTTTGGACGATTTGCGTGGTCGAGTACGGTTTGTTGAGTGTGTAGAAGTGGAGTCCAGGAACTCCTCGCGCGATGAGTTCGGCGCACTGCCGCGTGGCGAAATCGATCCCGAACTCCGTCACTGCGGCTTCGTTGTCTCCCAACTCATCCAGTCGAGCGAGGAGGGGGCGAGGTAACCTGGCTCCGCACAATGCGGCAAAACGTTTAATTTGTGCCGCGCTGACCATCGGCAACACCCCGGGGCAAACGGGCACCGTTACGCCGAGCTTCACCAAATACCGGTTAAATTCGAAAAAGTCAGCGTTGTCAAAAAAGAGCTGGGTGATAACGAAGTCCGCCCCACAATCGATCTTCAATTTCAGCCTCTGCCAGTCGACATGCTTGCCCTCCCGGCAAGCGATATGGCCTTCAGGAAATCCGGCTGTGCCGACGGAAAATCCACCAAGCTCGCGCAGGTAACTTACGAGTTGATACGAGAACTCAAAGCCGCCTTCTGTCTTCTGGAACTCGCCAATGCCACCTGGAGGATCGCCGCGCAGAGCGAGGATATTATTGATGCCCAGACGGCGCGCCTGCTCAATGGCTTCGTGGATCTGCGACTTGGTGGAGCCGACGCAGGTCAAATGCGCCATCGCGGTGAGTCCGTGTTCCCGTTGAATCCGATCCGTGAGCATCAAAGTCTTCTCCCGGGTGCTTCCTCCGGCGCCATAAGTCACGGAACAGAAATCGGGCTGGAGCAGTTTGAGAGCAGGAATCGTCCGCTGGAGCAAAGCGCGGTCTCCTTCCTCCGTCTTCGGCGGAAAAAACTCAAAAGAAATGACCGGGCGCGAGTCGATTCTTCTGGCTGCATGGATGTCACGAATGAACCGCACAACTGGAAACAATCGACAAATCGGGCAGGAGCACAAGCCATCAATTGCGAGGCGATTCCGGAAAGGCTCGCGCATGCAGGACTGCGGTGACCAGGGGCGGGGGCGCCGGAAATGGCCTTCGACCCGGCTTGGCCAGCGGTGACGGGCGGCTGGTTTCATGGTTGTCACCCTGACCACCGCCTCGTTAGTCTTACAGAAAAGCACAGCGAAAAATGAAAGTCGGTGTCTTTAGCGTCATTCTCGGCTCCTTAAAGCTGGAGCAGACTCTCGATTATCTGGCTGGTCTTGGGGTCCAAGCGATCGAACTGGGCGCGGGCGGCTACGCGGGCACGAACCACTGTCCCGTCGATGGGTTACTCTCGAGCGAGCGGAAGTCGAAGGATTTTCTGAAAATGATCCAGTCGCGCGGGCTGCAAATTTCGGCGCTGACCTGTGCGGGGAACAACCTGCATCCGAAGCGAAAGCTGGCAGCGTCCTTCGACCGTGACTTCCGCAAAGCGGTGCGGTTGGCCAACAAACTGGGCGTCGAAGTGGTCATCACTTTTAGTGGTTGTCCAGGGGGCGCGGCTGGAGATCAGAGTCCGAACTGGGTCACCTGCCCGTGGCCACCCGATTACCTGGAGATCCTGGATTACCAGTGGCGCGATGTGGTCATTCCCTACTGGCAGAAGGCCGGAGCCTTCTCGAAACAGAACGGAGTGAAGGTTGCGCTGGAAATGCACCCCGGCTTCGTGGTTTACAATCCGGAGACGCTGATGAAGCTGCGCAAGGCGGTCGGGCCGGTCATCGGCGTGAACTTTGATCCATCGCATTTATTCTGGCAGGGGATTGATCCCTGCGCTGCCTTGCAGGCGCTCGAAGGAGCGGTCTGGCATTGTCACGCCAAGGACACAGCCGTCCACCAATGGAATTCGACAACGCACGGTGTGTTGGACACCAAGCATTACCGCGACGAATTAAACCGAGCCTGGATTTTCCGGACCGTTGGATACGGTCACCCACGTCACTTTTGGTGTAACTTTGTCTCCACGCTCCGCATGATTGGTTACGATGGCGTGCTCTCCATGGAGCATGAAGACAGCCTGATGACGCCACGCGAGGGACTGGAAAAGGGTGTGCGCTTTCTGCAAAGCATCATCCTGCAGGAGGCGAAAGGAGCAGTGACGTGGGCATGAGGGTTTTACCACTACCTGCGTCGATCTTCCCGCTCTAAGTGCATGGTCGCGTTTTACGATACGCATGCCCACCTGGATTATCCTGACTACCGTCCGGATCTGGCGCAGGTCGTTGGCCGCGCCCGCGACGGCGGTATTACGAAGATCATCAGCATCGGAACCGACCTGGCCAGCAGCGCGCGAGCGATCCAGTTAGCCGAGCAGTTCCCCGATATTTTTGCCGTCGTCGGTTGGCATCCGAATGAAGCACTGGCGGCCCCGGAGGATTTGCGCCCGGCCTTGCGGGAGTTGGTGAAGCACCCGAAGGTCGTGGCCCTGGGCGAAACAGGTCTGGACTACTACCGACTGCCGAGTCGTGAAAAGGGCGGTCGCGTCGAACAGGACGCAAACTGCAAGGGCAAGCAGGCCCAGGTTTTTGTGCAACACCTCGAAGTGGCCGCCGAGGCCGGGCTCAATTGTGTGATCCACCAGCGCGGGGCACTCGATGACACCCTGGAAGTCATGCGGCCGTTCGCGAAGAGTGTGCGCGGCCAGTTCCATTGTTTTGCGGACGACGCCGCGGCCATGCGACGCGTCTTGGACATGGGCTCAGTCGTCAGCTTTACTGGCATCCTCACCTTCAAGAACGGGCAAAACATTCGGGACACCCTCGCTGCCACGCCGCTTGACCGGTTCATGCTGGAAACCGACTGCCCTTACCTGGCGCCGGTGCCGTATCGCGGCAAGCGTTGTGAGCCCGCGTATGTGAAGGAAATCGCGGCGGTCGCGGCCCGGGTGAAGGGCTGCACGCTTGAGGATTTGAGCGTGGCGACGTGCCAGACGGCGCAGGGATTTTTTCCGAAGCTCAGCCGGTCGGAGCCAAGCCCGTAGGCGGTCCTCCTTTGCCGCCCAACTTGGCGAGGACTGCCTGGCCGCTCATGCCGTGGACCAGGACTTGTTTGTGTCGCGAAGTCTGGCCGCGGACGAGTTGCAAGGCAGCGCGCGGGCAGCCGAGCGTGTCCGCGAGCAGGCGCAACAGTGATTCGTTGGCGGCGGAGTCCACCGGCGGGGCGGTGACTTTGATCTTCAGTTCATGGCCCAGCGCTTGTCCGATTTCGTTCTTGGCCGCCCGCGGTTGCACTTTCACGGAGAGACAAACGGCGCCGGCCCGGACTTTCAGGAACTCAGGAAGGATCACAGGGCAAGAGTCCTCGTGTTCATGGGGCCGCTTGCGCCTGGACAGCGGCCGCGGTGGTCGGAGCGCCCGGGGCGGCCGGAGGCGATGGCGCGGGAGTTTTCCAGGGAACCTCAAAAATCTTTACTGGGGAGCGAAAGCCTTTGACGGTGGTCGGGGCCAATTCCTGACAAGTCGCGGCCAGCGCCGGATCCAGTTTCAACAGCGCCCGGTAGGTGGCTTCGCCGATGAGGATGCGGCCGCGGCCAGACAAGCCCTCGAGGCGTGCGGCGAGGTTCACATCGCGGCCGAAGACGGTGTAATTGAATGTGTGTTGCTCCGATCCCATCAAGCCCACCGTGACGATACCGGTATTGATGCCGCTGCCCATGGAGAGCAGTTTGTGCATGGGCAACGGCGGTTGGCCTTGCTGAACGCGTTGGAGGTTTTCCTGTTCACGTTGGCTGTTTTCGGCCGCGCGCTTCTGGTTCAGCGCATAAATAGCGCGTTGGGCATCGATGGCGGCACGGACGCAGTCCAGGGCGTGGTTGTCGTTGGGCGTGGGCGCGCCCCAGAAGGCCATGACACAGTCACCGATATACTTGTCGAGGGTCCCTTCATGCTGCTTGACCGTGTCGGCGATGGAACCGAGGTAAAGGTTGACGGTGCGGAGAACTCCTTGGGCTTGCTCGTCGAAGTAGGCTTCCGCGGACGGCTCGTTGAGCCTGTGCAGGCGCACGTGTTCCTCGGCCTTGGCATGGCTCTCATCGGTCATCTCGGTGAACCCGCGCACATCGGAGAAGAATACGGTGACTTCGCGGCGCGCGCCGCCGAGGGAGAGCTTTTCGGCCTTGAGCAGTTCGTGCACGACGTTGGGCGATACGATCTTGGCAAAGATGCTCCGGATACGACGACGCTCGCGCTGCTCAAAAACGGCGCGGTAGGAGATGAGAGTGAAGTGAGTGAAGAACAGACCGCCGCTAGGAAGGACGAGCGGGAGCCAATGGCGCACTTCGAGGTAGAGGTAGACACTGAGGCTGACGTAGAAGGCGGCGAGCAATGCGACACAGCTCGCCGCGACCACCGCTCGCAGGTTCCAAGTGAGGATACCGGCAGCAAAGCCCAGCAGCACGATGAGACAAAGCTCCTCGGTCAAGGAAGGTTGCTGGATAAAACGGCCGAGGATCAGCGAGTTGGCAATGTTCCAATAGCAGCTGGTCAGGTAAGTGGTCTTTTCGAGCGGCGTTGCCCCCAGGTCGGTCAGATCGTTGCCGGATGCGACAGAACCGACCAGCACAAGCTTGTCGCGAAAACGACGGGAGAGATCGTTGGTTTTGCCGAGGGCGCGGGCACGCTGCTGGTGGAGGAGGCTATGGAATGATTCCCTGGTGAGCCGGCGATCCGTAAATGGGACACTCCAATCGATGTAAAAGCGCCCTTCGCTGTCGATGGGGATGACGCGTTCGACGTCGTTTGCTGCGCGCAAAATGACGCGGCGGCCCGGCTCGATCACAGCATCAGCGAGGTTGAGTTTCAAGTGGTGAGCGGCGAGCGCCACGCCCAGGTTCCAGACGCGGTGGCGGGTAAACGCTTTGGACATCCGCTTGACGTTCAAAGGAGAGTCCTGGTGCCGGCCCGCGGCTTCACTGGCAACTTCGTAGAGCCGGCCTTGGTCAAAATTGCCTTCGGAGTCGATGGCAATTCGAGCGGGCTCTCGGTTGTCGGTCGGGAAGAGCAGCTCGTTGGTGGTGTAGTGGAAGCCTTGGAACCGCCGGGCGGCCTGGACAATCATCGGATGCCACACCAGGTAATCCGTGAACACCCTGGCTCGGCGCAGAATGCCGTCGGGGTCGCGCTTGACCTCGATGTCGCCCAAGGCCCAGGCATTCGTGCGAAAGGGCTCGGGAGGCCTGACCCCATGCTGCGAGGCCAGGATAACGTTCCCCTTGCGTTGAAGTTGGCGGGCTAGGAAAAAATCCGATGATTCTTGTGTCCCATCGGGAAGTTCGACGGGGGCATGGTCCGGGCGCATTTCGGCCAGGAGCACATCGAAAGCAATGGCCTCGGCGCCTTGTGTGTCCAATTCCTCGACGACGTGTCCATAGACGTGCCGTGGCCAGTACAGGCCGGCGCTGTAGCCGAGTCGCCCGCTGGCGACTTCCTCGATCGTTTCGTCACTGATAAAGACGAAGCCGAGGTTGGGAGCGGCCGGGGCAAGATGCTTGAAAGCCAGCCGCACACGCCAATCATAGGTCATCCATTCCAGCCGATGGGTGAGATCGAAGTCTGCGTAACGATGAGTCAGGGTCTGGACGAGACCAACCAGCGCGACCGCCACTCCACAAAGCGTCACGGGCACCAGTTTGCTGGAGGTCGGCTTCACGGGGCGGACCTAAGCAGATTTGCCGAAACAGCACAAGTCAGGCGAGCGCAGGAGAATGACTCCACTTGGAATGAAAGGTAAATGAGCTATTGGCCCGGAACCTGGCCGAGACTTCTTCGGGCCGGCGCGCCGGTGCCCGGGGACATAGGCGGTTCGAGCAATGACTCCCCGACCGGCCGGAGGGGTGGATTATTTCTCGCTGCTCTTCTCTCGACTTCTCGCAACTGCCGTTCCACGTCGCGCAATAACGCCGGCGGGGCCTCCTTGACGCCTTCGGTCACACTGAAATACACCGCCGGAGGAGCGCTCATGATATAGCTGACCGGTTGTCCGCCTGCGGGTGCGTAGACGAAGACCAGCTTGCCTTCGAGCAAGACAACGGGCGGTCTTAGGCCGCCGGCCGGTCTGAAACTGAAGCTGCCTTTGGTGCCGCGAATACCGGCCACGCCGTTAGGCATTTTAATCTCATAGCGGGAGGCTTTGGAGAGTTTGTTCACGTTGAAATAGAGGTCGCCTTCCGGCAGATTGAGTTGCACTTCCACCGCCGTGTCCACTCCGGTGTCCGTCACAGCCAACTTGTCGAGCGCCAGCAGGCTGTTTTCCCCGATGCGGATCACCCCGGTGTTGAATCCCAAGAACAAGTCGACCGTGGAATCAGCGCCCGTCTTGATCGTGGCGCCACTGGAGAGCATGGCGCCAACTTTGAGGAGCATCGCGCCGCTTCCGTTGGTGGTGTAAGTGGGGCTCCCCTTGATTGCCCGTACTTCAGCCAACGCCGGTCGAGACTGAGCAGAAGCCGACCATTGCAAACCCAAAATCGCGAACAGACAAGCGGCGACAACAAATCTGTTCGCAAGGACTTGCGTTGATTTCATAGCTCTTCCACTCCAAGCTTGCCGCTCCACGCCGCCCGAAATTAGGACTTCATGTTTCAATGTCAATGGTATAGTCCGTTCCCAAGTCGTGACACCGCGCGCCTTGGTAAGAGCAAGTCGCCGGCCAATTTTTCGCGTGCCTCGAACCGCAAAAGGACCCGAGAAGGTGGCGCGACGTCACTTGTCGGCCGCGGTTTCCTTGAGTTTTTCCGCGACGATCTTCAGGTAGGAAAATGGGATGGGATTGCGCTTCGCATCCCGCAACAGGGTCAGCGATCGCTCAAACCGTTTCTTGGCCGTAACGTAGTCCTCCAATTGAAAGTAATGCCAACCCAGGCAAGCCTCGGTATTATAGCTGTTGGGATCGAGTTGCTCCGCTTTTTCGAAATCGCTCGCCGCCTCCTGATGTCGCCCAAGCCAGTGGAGACACATCCCGTGGCGGAGCAGGGGATACGGATCGTAAGGGTTCAATTTGATGGCTCGATCAAACCACTCCATGGCTTGTTGAGCCAGCGCCTTGTAATCCTCTTGGCCCTGCCAGCTTCGCAAGCGGAGCGCCTCACCGACTCTGAAGGCCGCTTCGGAATCTCGGTTGTCGGCATCCCACGACTTCTTCAGCGCGGCGATGTGGCTATCCGACAATTCTTCCGATGTTTCACTTTTGGCCCGCCAGTAACTTTGGGCGCTGTGCTTCCAGGCCTGCGGTCCGAGATAGCCCAGCGCGGCCAGCAGCGTGAAGGTCACCGGGATCCGTAGTGGCCAACGCACGGTGTGCCAGTATTTTTCGCTGGCGAACCGATAATGCGCGGCGACCAACGCCATCAGGGCCACGGCCAGGATGGCGTTGGCGGGAACGTGCATGTTGAAATCGAGAAACGAATGAACGAGGATGGCCAATAATCCCAACGCACCGCCGGAAACAAAGGCTGCCTTGTTGCTCCGTTTGGCGGCCAGATCGTTTTGAGAGCGCTGCACGTACTTCCAACCAGTGAATACCTGGTAATAAAAGATCCCCCAGCAGAGAAAGACGAGCAGGCCGCCGGTCAATCCCCAATCGGACAGCGTGTTCAGGTAATCATTATGGACCCGCTCGGGGCGCAGTTGGAGCTCCGGCTCCGCCGGACGGTATTGACGGAAGCGCACATCGAAGTGCGCCGGGCCGGCGCCGAACCAAAAGTGATCCTTCCAGATGGCCAGCGCCGGAGCCCACAATCGGAAGCGGACATCTTCAACCTGGGCGGCGAGGGTAAAGCGCTCAAAGCGGTCGGGCGGCATCTCCGCCTTCCAGAAAAAGACCGCGAAGATTGCCCCGAGAGCAGCCAGGATGGCCAAGGCTTGTTTGCGATAGTCGCGTTGCCGGACCAGCCAGACGAACATGACCCCTAAGGTGACTCCAGTCGCCAGCCAGCCGGCGCGTGAAATGGTCACCGTAATACCCGTGAAGATGGCCAGCGCCGCGTAGCCGAGCAGGATTTTCATCACATGCTCGAACCGCCCCGTGATGGTGAAGGCCAGGGCCAGGGGCAGCACCATTTCCAGGTAGCCGGCCAGGTTGTTGGGACACATGAACGTCCCAGAACCACGCTTCCGGTACCCTTCCGGCTTGTAGAGATTCCACACGTAGTCGTAGCCGGTCAGGAATTGGTAGACGGCGAGGAGCGAAAGAGTCATCGCCAGAAAAATCAGGACCAACCCCACAATCTGTGTGGTCTCCTGCCGATGCAGATTGTTCACGATGGTGAAGAAGAGGACGCCGTAGACGAGCACTTTGATCATTTCCTGGCGCGCCAGGAACTCGACATTCGCGGTGAGGTAACGAGCGATGGCGTAGGCGATGAATGCCAGGACCGCCCAGCAAACCGGCGGCCAGAGCAGGCGGTGTTTGGGATTGATGCAAAAGCGCACCAGCCAGATGACCAAGGCCGCCACGGTGAGCCATTCGACGATGACGAAGTAGTCGAACCCGGTTTGGGGCACGGTGCCAAACGCCAGCGGCGAGTAGACGAGAATGGCCACCACCACCGCCAGGATGCCCTTTTCGCACCAGGTATCGAGTTGTTCGCAATCCATCGGTGCTTCTGGTTGGGCTCAGTGGCGCTCCTCTCTTACGAGGGCATTTCGGAAAACATCCGTCCGGCGCCGGTCAACTCAGGTATTCTCGCGGATCAGTTATCCGGCCGGCCACCGCGCTGGCGGCGACCGTAAACGGCGAGGCCAGGAAGACCTGCGATTCCTTGTGGCCCATACGGCCCGGGAAATTCCGATTCGTGGCGCTGATGCACTTCAATGGCGCGTTCATGCGGCCGAAAGTGTCAACCGGCCCCCCCAGGCAGGCAGCGCAGCCGGCGTTTTCGGTCATCTGCACGCCAGCCTCGACGAGGATTTGCCAAATCGTCCGGTCTCCCCAACGGGCCGTTTGCAAGTCGTGAACCGTTTCGGGGGTGGCCGGGACGCCGAAGGTGTCGATGGTCACGTGCCGCCCGCGCAAGACGCGCGCGAATTCCAGAAAGTCGCTGGTCTTGCCTCCCGTGCAGGATCCGATGTAGGCCCGGTCGAGCTTGATGTGTCCAAGATCCCTGGCCTTCTTGCGCTGGCCGGGGTCGGGATGACAAGCCACGGTCGGTTCGAGTCGTTGCAAATCCAACGTCATCTCGTAAACAAACTTCTCGTCCTGGTGGCGCATGACCGGTTCGTAGGAAGACTTGGTCCCGTTCAGGCGTGTCCGGTGATTCACATATTCTTCGGTCTTGGCGTCGAACTCGAAAATCCCGTTCTTGCCGCCAGCCTCGATGGCCATGTTGGCGATGGTCATGCGATCGTCCATCGAGAGACTGGCCACGCCCGGACCGTCAAACTGCATCGCCCGGTAGGTGGCGCCGTCGAAACCGATTTCACCGATGCAGTGGAGGATGATGTCTTTGGCCATGACGCCGGGCTGCAATTGGCCTTCGAGCCTGAAATGCATCGTCTCCGGCACCTTCAACAACAGCTTGCCCGTGCCCAGGACGAACCCGGCGTCGGTGTTGCCGATGCCGGTGGCAAACTGATTAAAGGCCCCGGCCATGCAGGTGTGGGAGTCGGTGCCGAAGAGGATTTCGCCCGGCCGAGTGTGACCCTTCTGCGGCAGGGCGGTATGGCAAACGCCCGCGTAGTGTGAACCATATTGGCGTTGGAGCATCCCCTTGGACGAGTCGAAGACCCACTTGCCGTCCGGATTGTCGATCACGTCGTAAAAATAGGTGATGCCCTGTTCCTTCACGAACTCCCGGAGGATATCGACGTTGCGGTTCGACTTGGAGTCGGCGGTGAAAATGTAATGGTCCGGGATGATGATCACACGCTGGCGATCCCACACTTTGGCCGCCTGGCCAAATTCGCGTTTGAAGACCCCGATGGTGCCCGGCCCGCAAACGTCGTGGGTCATCAGGACATCGGCCTTCACCCACAGGTTGTCGCCGGCCTGCACCCGGGCTTTGCCGGCGGCCCGGGCGAGGATCGTTTCTGTCAAAGTCATGGTCGGGTATTTTTATCTGAACATCCGGACCGCTGCAACTGTGGAGATCGCCGAGGTGGTTGTCGGCCTGTCCATGAACCGTCGGTTTGTAGTCCCGGCTTTAGCCGGCCTGTGCCGCTTAAAGGCGGGACTAAAACCGCAACCCGGGCTGAAGTTGGTGCTCGTAATTCAGCTGGTGGTCTGGCAAAGTTGGTGCTGGGTGCCGCGGAGACGACGTTGCCCGAGGCAGCCAGCTTATGAATTCGCGCCGCGTCAGCCTGCTCCTGGTGGCTGTGAACTGCTGCCTGCTCGCGACGATTGCTTACATGGTTTATGCCATGAAGACGGAACCGGCTATCGTCGCAAGCCCAGCCAAGACCAAGGTCCTCACCAATACCGTCACCCAAATCGCCGTCCGCAAAATTAACGCAACCAATCTGCTGGCCGCGCTGGCCAACCGCTCGCTGAATTGGCGCGCCCTCGAGTCGACTAATTACGTCGTCTACATCGAGAACCTGCGTAATTTCGGTTGTCCGGAGGAAACCATCCGGGACATTATTATCACCGACATCGCCAAGCTTTATGCGCGGCGCCGGGCGCAGCTACGGGCCCAACTCCACCCTTACAAGTATTGGGAGACGGCAGACCCCGCCAGTGGCCGTCCAGCCACGAGCCCTGAATTGGAGCGCCAGTTGCGTGAACTCGACCGGGAGCAACGCCAGCTCGTCCAAGAACTCCTCGGGGTGGACCTTCGCGCCGAAATCGCCCGCTATTGGAACGACGAAGCCTCCGCCGAACGCGACTACAGCTTTCTGCCGCCGGAAAAACAGGAACGCGTCCAGACCGTGTCGGAAAAGTATGACGATCTGGAGCAAGAGGTGTATGCGCGCGCCCATGGCCTCCTCTTGAGCGCGGACCAGGAGGAACTCAAACAGATCCGGCGCCTGCGCCGGGCCGAACTGTCCGGCATCCTGGCCCCGGAGGAGATGGAGGAGTATGAGCTTCGGCACTCGGAGACTTCCCAGAACATGCGCACTCAACTCGCCGGCTTCCAGCCGACCGAAGAGGAATTTCGCAAGATATTCCGGCTGCAACGAGCATTTGACGAGAACTTTGATCAAGCCTTCGACCAGCGGAACGACAACGCCATGGCTCTCAAGAGCAAGGCACAACAGGGAGCCCAGGAGGCCTTGAACCAGGAACTCAAAAAAGTCCTCGGCCCGGAGCGCTTCGCGGAATACGAGCGGGCGCAGGACACCGACTACCGCGCTTTGCTGCAATTAAGCGATCGTTTCGAGCTGCCGGTGGATGTGGCGAACAAGGTTTACACCGCGAAACAGGCGGCCGAGCAGTATAAGCTGCAAGTCGAGTCCAACCCCAACCTCACCGAGGAACAGCGCGCTCAGGCGATGGCCGCACTCACCCGCGAAACCCGGCGTTGGGTGGCCGCGAACATGGGAGACGAGGTTTTCAAAGCTTACGAGGGGACCGGCGGCCAGTGGCTGGTCAACTTGCCGGTGATCGATGAAACCGCCGTCCCTCCGCCGCCCCAGCCCACCGGCACGACCTTGCCTTACGACATCAATCTCCTGCCTCCCGAACTGCGCTATTATCTGCTGAATCCGCCGGTCTTCCCGCGACCGGCCAAGTAACCGGATCGTTCTTTTCACTTTCGGCCAACGGGAAGTGGACTAGGATTGCGCGGTGAAATCGTATCGGCGGCTTCTCCTGGCCGTGATCCTCCTTTTCCCGGAGGTTGAGTGGGGCGCGGAACCTTTCGACCTGATCATCCGGCATGGGCGCGTCGCCGACGGCACCGGTAATCCGGCCTTCCTGGCCGACGTCGCGATCAAGGACGGCCGGATCGCCGCGCTCGGCCGGATTCGCGGCGAGACCAGGGCCGAAATGGATGCGGCCGGCCTCGTCGTGGCCCCGGGGTTCATTGACGTCCACACCCATGCCGAGGACATCGAGAAGCTGCCCCTCGCGGAGAACTTTGTGCGCATGGGAGTCACCACCGTTGTGCTGGGCAACTGCGGTTCCTCGGTCCTGGACGTGGCCGGGTTCTTTCTGCGTCTGGAGGCCACCAACGTTTCGCCCAACGTCGCCACCCTCATTGGCCACGGCACGATCCGCCACCAGGCCATGGGGGGATCCTTCCCGCGCCCGCCGACCGACGAGGAACTGGGAAATATGAAAACCATGGTCGAACAAGCCATGAAAGACGGCGCGGTCGGCCTGTCGACGGGATTGATTTATCTGCCCGGCACCTTCGCGAAGACGGAGGAGATCATCGAATTGGCGAAAGTAGTGGCCCGTTACGACGGCATTTACGCCAGTCACATGCGCAGCGAGAGCCGCGAGATCTTCTCCGCCCTCAATGAATTGTTCCGCATCGCGCGCGAGGGGGGAATTCGCGCGGAGATTTCGCACCTCAAGCTCTCCGGCAAATCGACCTGGGGGCAGACGGCGAAGGTCCTGGCTGTGATCGAAGAGGCGCGCGGCGAAGGCCTCGACATCACGCAGGATCAGTACGTCTACACGGCTTCGAGCACTGGCCTGGGCCAGCTGGTGCCGGACCGCTACCGCGCGGCCGAACACTTCAGAGAAAAACTCGCCGACCCTGAACAAAGGGCCCGCATGGCTGCGGAGATGAAACAGAATCTGCGACAAAACGGGCGGGACGACTATGGCTATGCTGTGATTGCCGACTACCAAACCGATCCGTCGCTCAACGGGATGAATATTGTCGAAGCGGCGAAGAAGAAGCGCGGCACAGCCTCACTCGAGGATCAGATCGAACTGATCCTCGAAATCCAGGCCAACGGCGGAGCGAGCGGCGTGTTCCACGGGATCAGTGAGGCAGACCTGCAACAGTTCCTGCGGCACCCCAACACGATGTTTGCCTCGGACAGCGGCGTGCGAAAATTCCAGGAGGGCGTGCCTCACCCCCGCGGGTACGCCAACAACGCCCGCGTGCTCGCCCGCTATGTGCGAGAATTGAAACTGCTGCGTTTGGAGGACGCCATCCGCCGAATGACGTCCTTGCCGGCGCTGACGTTCCGTTTGCGGGATCGCGGCGTCGTGCGCGAAGGCGCCTGGGCCGACCTGGTCGTGTTCGATCCGGCGAAAGTCCAGGACAACGCCACGTTCGAGGATCCCCACCACTACGCCACGGGCTTTGCCTGGGTGCTGATCAACGGCGTTCCCGTCGTGCAAAAAGACGAGCCTACCGGCGCGCGTCCCGGGAAGATGTTGCGCCATTCGCCTGGCCGCTGAGGCGGCCTCCGGCCTTCCCGCTCAACGCCGGACCAACCGGAAGAACCTCCTGGCCGGCGCGCCCGCCGACGGGTCCGTCTCCACACCGTAATTGTAACGGTCTCCCATGAGTAGAACGTCGGGAACGTCCGTCCAGTTGGAAGCGATTCCAGGCAGAACGGCCGATTCCTGCAAAACGAAGCGAGACGCTTCCGCCGGCCAGGACAGGAGGTACAAATCGGCGAACAGGCTTTCCACCTGGATGCGCGGCGGCTCGACATCGGTGGCGAAATAATTGTCGAAAGTCACATCGGGTCGGATCCCGATGTCATCGCCCGAGTTGTCGTAGATGACCAGGCCGGCGTAGCCACTTTCATAGGTGTTGTCCGAGCCGATGATGGTCAGGATGGGATTCAACGTATCGGGCAATTCATAAATCCTCCCCTCCAGGATCGGTCCCCGGCCGACGAACACGAACCGGTAATCCTTGGCTGAATCCAGGTGGATGCTGCTGGGTCCGGTCTGGATTCCCACGGGAATCTCGCAGCTGACCCCCGGCTCGCAAACGATGCTCGACAAATCCGTGTCGCCGCTGGTCATCGTCACCCCCGCTCCGCGCTCATAGGTGAAGGCATAGCCGGTGGTGGTGCCCAGGCCGAAGTTATTAACGCGCGCCAGAATGCCGAAAGCCTGCCGCACCGTGTCATCCCAGTCGATCACGTCCACCGCGATGTAAAAGTTGGTATAAACCACATCCGACCTCAAGCTGCCGGCGCGGGCCGGTCCCAGTTGGGACGGGGCGGGGGAAAGCGCCGCCTGGATGCGATAGGCGCCCCCGGGAAACGAAAATTGCGCCGGTGCGCCAAATGGGGCGAATGGATTAAAACGTGTCCAACCGGTGTCGTCGCCGTCGTTGAAATCGTCCGACTGCGCCCGCAGGTTCATCGGCAGGCTCAAACAGGCCAGGCCGGCGGCGAGTCCCAGGAAGGCCAGGCCGATGGAGCTGATGGACGCGGGACGCGAGCCATGGGAGCGAAGGGATCTGTTCATAAGTCAAATCGCATTTGGAAAAATTTCTGGCCAGCGACGCTTGATTTGCGCGACAGGTGTGGAGCGTGCTGGAAAGTAAGATGATTATGCCCGATAATGGCCGGAAAGTCGAGCCGAATCCGACCCGGCTTGAAACGCCCGGCACCGGTCGAGGGAGGCGAAAAATCCTCCGGCGCTCTGGTGCTGGGGCCGGCAATCTGAATATCCTTGCACTGCCATGAGCACATTGACGCTGAGCACGGGGGCGCCACGCCGGATCGGATTCGTCTCAACCCGCTTTCACGGGACCGACGGGGTGAGTCTCGAAGCGGACAAATGGGCGCACATTCTGGGCGAAATGGGCCATTCGTGTTTTTGGATGGCCGGACTGCTCGACACGCCGCCGGAGACCAGTTACACCGCGCCCCTGGCCTTCTTTAATCACCCCGAGGTGGCCGAGGTGCAGCAGCATCTCTTCGGTCGAACGACCCGCTCGCGCGCGGTCACCGACCAAATCCAATCGCTCAAGGAACGCCTCAAGGACGAGATTTATCGGTTCATTGAAAAGTTCCGGATTGAAGTGCTCATCCCGGAGAACATTCTGGCGATTCCGATGCACGTGCCGTTGGGGCTGGCCATGACGGAAGTCATCGCGGAAAACACCTTGCCGGTCATCGCGCATCACCACGATTTCGCGTGGGAACGCGAGCGCTTCACGCTCAGCGCGGTGCATGACTATCTCCAAGCGGCGTTCCCGCCGGCGCTGTTTCCGGTCGAGCACGTGGTCATCAACTCGATGGCCCAAAAGGACCTGGCGCGCCGGTTCGGCCTGCCGTCGGCGATCATCCCGAACGTGCTCCAATTCGAAAAGCCGCCTCCTGGACTCGACAGCTACAACGCGGATCTCCGGAGCGAAATCGGGTTGCGGGACGACGACCTTTTCATCCTGCAACCCACGCGGGTCGTCGCGCGCAAGGGGATCGAGCACGCCGTCGAACTGGTCCGCCGCCTCCGCGAACCGCGCGCCAAGCTGGTCATCTCCCATCCGGCGGGCGATGAAGGCAACGCCTACATGCGACTGTTGCACGAGCGGATCGCGGACGCGCAGATCGACGTGCGGTTCATCGCCGATCGCGTGGGCGAGGAACGCGGAGTCAACGCCAGGGGCCAGAAAATCTACACCTTGTCCGACATCTATCCCCACGCCGACCTGGTCACCTATCCGAGCCACTATGAGGGCTTCGGCAACGCTTTCCTGGAAGCGGTCTACTTCCGCAAGCCCGTCGTGGTGAACACCTACGCCGTCTATGCCCGCGACATCGCTCCGCTGGGCTTCAAAACCGTGGAAATGTCGCAATTGATCGGCGCCCAGGTCGTCGAGCAAACGAAAGAGATTTTGCGCGACCGAAAACGGCGCGAAGATTGGGCGCAAACAAACTATCAGCTCGGCTTGAAATTTTTCTCCTACGCGGTGGCCGGTCGCAAACTGGCGGCGCGGCTGGCGAATCTGTTCGGCGAGGGGGTTTAGAGCAAATTAAATAAAACTGTGGCCACAAAAGAGCGCAAAGAAACACAAAAGAGAAAAAGATCTTTGCGCTCTTTGTGTTCTTTTGCGGCCAATGGAGCGGCTACAGAATTCATGAAAACGCTCTTGCCGCGCGCTTCAAGCCTCGTTGTCGAGCCGCACGGCCTCGCGCAGTTCATCGAGAAACTTCGGCAGAGCGGACTCGATCCGGTTCCAGTTCGGAATGAGCGGCCAGAACATCGGGGTTTCCAGGTGGGCTTGGGCGGCCTCGCGGATGCTGCTGCCGAAGGTGGAAACGGCCGTTTCCTCCTCGTGGCGTGGTAACTGCAGTCCGTTCATGGCCGCGTCGGCGGCATAAAAGCGCAGTGAGTCGTCGGCCTGGCGGGTGTAGGCGTAGAGGAGCGTGTCGAAGAGGCCACTCTCCAGTTTGATGCCTTCGCTGGCGATGCGGCGGAAGATCGAGCGCATGATGTCCACGGCCATCTTGTGCAGGCCCTTTTGCGAGTCCCGCGGGGAAAGGTCCTGGTGTTTGTGGTCGTAGTTTTCGCAGAGGTCGGCCTGGCAGATCGCGCGCGGCGCCGAGTTGCGGAACACTTCGGCCAGCATCCCCATCTCCAGGCCCCAGTCGTAGGGAATGCGGTTGCGCCGGATCAAGTCGATGTCCATCGAGACTTCTCCGGAAAGCGGATAACGGAACGAGTCGAGGTAAACCAGAAAAGGGTGCGGCCCGACGATGCTCTTGAGCGCGCGCAGCACCGGCGTGACCAGCAGGCGCATGACGCGGCCATTGAACTTATCGGTAAAGCGCGCGTAATAACCCTTGCAAAAGTCGAAGCCGAAGGCGGGATGGGCGACCGGATAACAGAGCCGCGCCAGCAGTTCCCGGCTGTAGGTTAAGATGTCGCAGTCGTGCACCGCGACCATGCGGGCCTGTTCGCTGGCCAACACGTAGCCGAAACAAACCCACACGTTGCGCCCCTTGCCGGCCGGGCCGCAATCAAGCTCCGCTTCGGTCAGTTGCTTGAACAGTTTCTCCATCCTCGCCCCGTCATTCCAGAGCAAGATCGGCTGCTGGGGCAACGCCGCGAAGAACCGGCGCGCCTTGCGCCACTCGCGCGCATTGGCGCCATCGATGCCCACCACGATTTGCTTGAGGTAATGGACATTCTTCAGCTCGCGAACGATCCCTTTCAACGCCCGGCTCCCAAGCTCCCGGACGTGGCAAGGCAGGACCAGGGAGATGGGCGTCTCGTTCGCGAACTCTTCCAACCCGCGTTCCAATCTGGCCGTGTCCAGTTGGCCCACTCGATGCAAAGTGGCAATAGCGCCGGTTTGAAAGAAATCTGACATGGTAGACGGCATTATGCCCGGTCGCGCCGCCAACAGACAAGCGGCATTGCGCACGCTTCGCACGATTCCTGCGGATTGACGGCGCCTGGTTCCGCTGCTCTGGTCTTGGGCAGCATGAAGGTCCGCGCGGTCATTTGCGATCTCTACCACACCCTGCTCGAAGTCGGCCCGCCGCCGGCCGATGCTCACCAACGGTGGAACAAGCTGGGTCATGCCACCTTGGCCGGCCTGGCGCCGCCCAGCCTCGAAGAGTTCGCGAGCCGCTGTGACAAGATCATCGCGCGCGAGCACGCCGCCGCCGACGCGGCCGGCGCCGAGTACCCGGAGGTTTACTGGCCGGCGGTGGCCCGGGAAGCCATGCCGGAACTGGCGTGCCTGTCCGACCAGTCCTGCGATGAGTTTCTCTACCAGCACGCCCAACTCCAACGCACCATTCGGCTCATGGCCGGCGCCGCGAAAGAGCTGCGGGAGCTGCGCCAGGCCCGGATGCAGCTCGGTCTCGCTTCGAATGCTCAACCGTACAGCGTGCGGGAGCTGGAGGCGGCGCTGCAATCGGCTGACCTCCCAAGTTCCCTCTTCCAACCTGAACTATGTTTCCTTTCCTTCCAACATGGCTTCGGCAAGCCGGCCTCCCGGGTCTTTCGCCTCCTGACCGCCCGACTGCGAGCCTTGGGCATCGCGCCGGGCGAAACCCTCATGCTCGGTGACCGGGAGGACAACGATGTCGCACCGGCGCTCGCGCATGGATGGCAGGCGTGGAAACTGACCCCCTCGCCTGCCCAGCCCGGTCAACGCGCGGGCGACTGGGCCAGTCTCGGCGCCTGGCTCCGCTCGAATGGAGTGACTGTGGCTATGGCAGTGCGAAGGAAAGAAAATTGATTCGTTGTCATCGATTTTCTCAGACCTGGCTAGTTACCCTGGCCCGCGGTTCCGGCGCTCTTGCGCGTAGGTGCCAAATCTCGCCTTAATCTCATCGCGCACGCGGCGAAACACGCGCATCGTCTCCTCTTCGGTGCCGCTGGCTTGGGCGGGATCCTCGAACGGCCAGTGCCAATGGTGGGCTTGTCCTGGATAATTCGGGCAAACCTGGTCGGCCAGGCGACACACGGTGATCACCGTCTCGATGTTTTGATTGAGAAACTCGTTCATGCTCTTGGATCGGTGCTGCGAAATGTCGATGCCGATCTCCGCCATGGCCTTGATGGCCAGCGGATGGACGTAACCCGCCGGCTTCAGCCCTGCGCTCTGGACCTCGAGAATGTCTCCCGCGGCCGCGCGCAAAATCCCCTCCGCCATGTGGCTGCGACAGGAGTTGCCGAGGCAGAGGACGAGGACAGTTGGTTTCATCGCTCGATACTATCGTCGAGCGGGCGAGCGACGCTCAAGTAACGAATTAGTGTCACCTTAAGTCCCAGCTTAGGCTTGGACTTGCGGAGAAGGTGGCGCTATGTTCGGCGCACAACAATCAATCACTCACCCCATGAAAATCCTCTCGCTCCTTCTGGCGCTGCTTGCGGGCCTGGCTTTCGCGGCGGTTGCCGCGGAGAAACCGGCCCGGTCGACCAGGCTGTTGCACGTGGTTTCCTTCAAGTTCAAGGCGGCTGCCAAGCCCGAGCAGATCGAGCAGGTGGTGGCAGCCTTCCGCAATTTGAAAAGGAAGATCCCCGGGATTAAGAAATTCGAATGGGGCACGAACATCAGCCCGGAGAAACATGACAAGGGTTTCACGCATGGGTTCATCTTGACGTTCAAGAGCGAAAAGGAGCGCGACGATTACCTGGTGCATCCGGAGCACAAGGCGTTCGGCCAGCTCCTGGGCCCGATTCTGGAGGAAGTGTTCGTGATCGATTACTGGGCGCAGGAGTAGCCGGCAAGCCTTTTAACCTTTTTAACCTTTTCATTGGTCGTTAGACCATGCGCCATGCACTAAACACCTGCCGCCCTTTCAGGACGCCCCTGGCTGGATCAGTTCAATTTCATAACCTTCCGGGGCGTCGATAAACGCGAAGCCGCCGCCGCTTTCCTTGTTGAGATGCGGGCCATCGGAATACTTAATCCCATGCGCGGCGAGGTGGCGGGCGAAGCCCTCCAGGCTCTCAACCTCGAAAGCCAGGTGCGTCAAATCCGGCTGCACCTGCACCGGGCCGCTCGACGGGAAGGAACAGAGCTCGATCAACTCCTCGCTCCCGGGTGTCTTGAGGAAAACCAATTCGGATCCGCGCGGGGATTTGTGTCGGCGGACCTCCTCCAGCCCGAGCACGTCTTTGTAAAACCTGACCGACTTTTCCAGGTCATTCAGCCGGTAGCGCGTGTGCAGCAGTTTGCGGACTTTCATGGACTGGAGCATAGCGCGGGCGAGCCTCCAGGCAACGGGAGAAAATTCGGGCCGGTAACCAAATGTAGAAAGCGAGCACTCCAGTGTTGCGTCCGGGATGCGTTTGTCAAAAGCTAGGCCGCGAATGGCTCGCGGACAACGGACGATTCTGGCGGCACTGCTGACGCTGAGCGGCGCCTGGGGCGTCGAAGCCCAAATTGATCCCGCCAAACGCGAGCTGATCCAACTGGGTTATAATCAACCCCTGGTGGGACGCGCCCCGATCAGTGGCTATGCGTTCTATTACCTCAATTCCCCCAATTTCTATCACACCAACGTCACCCTGCGCCTGGCGGTGGCGCCGGTCTACCTCGACTCGGAAGTCGGGTTCAGCCACGCGCTCGGGCCGCAGACCGACCTGGGCGTCGGGTTGGCCGGCGGCGGGTTCGCCGACACCTATTCCGAAATCCGGCAGGGCAAATATCTGCGCGGCGAATCTTTCACCGGGCACGGCGCAGAAATCTCCTCCAGCGTTTATCAGTTGTTCAACCCGGGCGACAGGATCCCGCTTTACGGGATGGTGCGCGCCGCGGTGCATTACTCGACCTATTCGGAGGACACCCACACTTACGAAATCTTCAAGGTGCCGGACGACCAGGTGACCTATCGCGTCCGAACGGGGCTTCGCTGGGGCGGCCGGGAGCCACTCATGTTGACGGAGCTGGCGCTGGAATTATCCGTCTGGTACGAAGGCGAGTTTCGCTCCAACGCCGGCCGCTACGGCTTGCCGACCGGCAACGGCACGCTGGACCGGCGCGTCGAAAACATGACCCACCTGTTCTGGGCGCGGGGGATCCTGGCTTACACCTTGCCGGAATGGAAACACACCTTCGCCGTCAGCCTGACCTCGGGCACCAGCGTGCATGCGGACCGATTCAGTGCCTATCGTTTGGGCGGGGTCTTGCCACTCATCTCCGAGTTTCCCCTGACGTTGCCGGGCTACTATTTTCAGGAAATCAGCAGTCGCTCGTTCGTCCTGCTGGCGGGCAATTACACCGTGCCCCTGGATGCGAAACAACATTGGTCAGTGACCGGCACCGCCGCGACCGCGGCGGTCGAATATCTTGATGGACTCGAACAACCCGGACATTGGCATTCGGGAGTGGGCGGCGGTGTCATTTACCGTTCCCCAACCGACTCCTGGCAGTTGGCGGTGGGCTACGGGTATGGCATCGACGCCATTCGCCACCAGGAGCGCGGCGCCCATAGCGTCGGGTTCCTGCTCCAGTTCGATTTGGATCGGACCCGGAAGCGGTTGTTTGACCCGGGCGAAAACCCGACTCGCTCCCGCGGATTGCAGCAGTTCTTTCAGATTTTCCGCTGAAAGGGAGGGGCGGGGTTGAGGAATCAGGGGGCGGGAATCAGGGGGCAGGGGGGCAGGGGACAGGAGGCAGGGGACAGGAGACAGGAGGCCACTGTCGTTCAATTAAGGACCAACGAGGACCCTTTACTCCCAATGACCAATCAATGACCAATGATCAGGCAGCGCGCGCCAGCCCCTTCGACTGTAACTAACTTCAAGGGAGAAAGGGGCCCGCCCTCACCCCGACCCTCTCCCTCGGGGAGAGGGAGACCCTGGCGTCGCGTCGTGAAAACTCTGGTGCTGCTCTTGCCGTTGCCGCGCTCAAGACGCTCCAACCGCCGAACCGCACGATGCTGTCCCACCGCGGTATACAGTTCTCCCTCTCCCCGGGGGAGAGGGCCGGGGTGAGGGCGGAACCAAACTAATCTCTGAATAGTTACCTTCGGCTGCGTGAGTCATTGGTCATATTCATGCCATCCGTCGTCCACAAAGAACGCCAAGCTGAACTCGACGGCAGTGGTGTACAGGAGCACCGGCGTCCAACGGTCCGGTGACGGGCTGCCGATTACAGATTTCAAATCGCAAATCGCAAATTCCAACCGCCCGGCACTTTGTCATTGAACTGCCCGCCGCGCTCGGCCTAGCCTCGCCACACAGCAGCAATTGTCTCATGAACAAGACCGATCCTTTTTCCCTGGCCGGGCGTGTCGCCCTCGTCACCGGAAGCAGCCGCGGCCTTGGGCGGTCGATCGCGGTGGCGTTGGGCAGAGCCGGCGCGAAAGTGGCGCTCAACTATTGTCACAGCCAGGAGACGGCGGAGCGTGCCTTCGCCGACTTCCGCAGTCAGCAGCTCCAAGGCATGCTCACGCGCGCCGATGTGACCGACGCCGGGTCGGTCAACCGCATGGCTCAACAGATCGCCGGGGAGCTCGGCCCGATCGACATCCTGGTGATCAACGCCACGTGCGACCAACCGCATAAGCCGATCGAGGATTATGACTGGGACTTCTACCAGTCGATGCTCGATTTCTTTGTGAAAAGCCCGTTCCTGCTCACGCGCGCCTGTCTGCCGCACATGAAGCAGCAGCGCTGGGGACGCATTATCAATATCGGCTCGGAGGTCGTCGCCCGCGGGGTGCCCAACTTCACGGCCTACGTCGCGGCCAAGGGCGGGCAAAATGGCTTTCACCGCGGCTTGGCCACCGAAGTCGCCCGCTGGAACATCACCGTCAATATGGTGTGTCCCGGCTGGATCCCGGTGGAGCGTCACGAAAACGATCCGCCAGCGGAGAAAGACGCTTATCGCGCGCTCATCCCGGCCAACCGTTGGGGTGTCCCGGATGACGTGGGCGGAGCGGTGGTCTTCCTGGCGAGCGACGCGGCGTCATTCGTCACCGGCCAAAGCCTGCACGTCAACGGGGGTATGACGGTGTCGTGATTTGCGATTTGCGATTTACGATTTGCGATTTGAACGCAGCGTCGTCCCAGACCGGCACCCCAGTCCTTCAAATGGCGGATGTTTGTTCGCAAAGGCGCCCCCGGTCCAAAGAATGGCGTTAAGGATTTTTGACAGAATGAACAGAATGGACGGAATTGGAATCACCCGCTTTCCTCGGAAATTCCGTTATTTCTGTTAATTCTGTCGACGGGCCGGTGAATGGCCTTGCTTTGAAAGTGCAAATCGCAAACCGCAAACCGCAAACCGCAAACCGCAAATCGCAAACCGCAAATCATGAAGCCTTCAAGACAGCTTTTCGTCGCCGGCTTCTGCCTCGTCGTGCTGGTTCTGAGCCAGTGGAACACGTTTTCCGCCGAGCCGGCTGCGCCGGGTGGCGCCGAGACCAAAAGCAAAGCCGGCAAAAGGAAAATCGCCTATGTCACCAACGGAGTGGATCCGTTCTGGAACACGGCGGCCGCCGGGGTGCGCGCCGCGGAGAAGGAGTTCGGCATTGGCTGCCAGGTGTTGATGCCGCCCAAAGGCATCGTGGATCAGCAGCGCATGATCGAAGGCCTGCTCGCCCGGGGCATCGACGGCATCGCCATCAGCCCGATCGACGCCAAGAACCAGGTCGCCTTGATCAATGAAGTCGCCGCCCGTTGTCCGGTCATCACCCACGATTCGGACGCGCCTCAGAGCAAGCGCCTCTGCTTCGTCGGCATGGACAACTACAAGGCGGGGCGCGCCGCCGGCAGACTGGTCAAGGAAGCCCTGCCCGATGGCGGCAAAGTCATGCTCTTCGTGGGCCGGCTCGAACAGCTCAACGCCCAGCAACGGCGCCAGGGAGTAATCGACGAATTGCTCGATCGCCCGATGCAGACGCTCGACCAGGCCACCTACGATCCGCCCGGCAAATCGCTGGCGGGTGCGAAATATACGGTGCTGGACACGCGCACCGACAATTTCGATTACGCCCGGGCCAAGGCCAACGCGCAGGACGCGATGGCCTCGCGACCCGACTTGGCCTGCATGGTCGGCCTGTTCGCTTACAACGGCCCGCAATGTCTCGAAGCCGCCAAGGAGGCCGGGCGGATCCGCCAGATCAAAATCGTCTGTTTCGACGAGCAAAACGCCACACTCCAGGGAATCATTGCTGGTCAGGTCCACGGCACCATCAGCCAGCAGCCTTACTATTACGGCTACGAGTCGGTGCGCATCCTGCAGGGCCTCCTCCGCGGCGACAATTCAGTCCTGCCCCCAAACCGATTCTACGAAGTGCCCATCGTCGAAGTGCGCAAAGCCAACGTGGAAACGTTCTGGGCCAACTTGAAGAAGATGCAGGAGGCCGGGAGATAGAGGGATTGGGATT
>Ga0137373_10000437_pt1 | contig 40044 bp, 32 predicted proteins | sample SagtaG_5_FD_104912 | JGI IMG/M metagenome (GOLD analysis project Ga0137373, IMG submission 104912) | Vadose zone soil microbial communities from Sagehorn Ranch, Mendocino, California, USA - Sage1_R_80_16 metaG | ecosystem: Environmental > Terrestrial > Soil > Vadose zone | place: USA... | reverse complement strand
TGCGCTCGAACGCGAGATCGTCGGCCGGAGAGTGGATGACCCGCAGATAAGCCAGCGCGTCGCGGATTTCCTGGCGCTCGTAGAAGCGCGGGCCGCCGATCACGCGATAGGGCAGGCCCAGCGTGATGAAGCGATCCTCGAATTCGCGCATCTGGAACGAGGCGCGCACCAGGATGGCGATCTCGTCAAGCGGATGCGGGTTGCCGTGTCCGTCGTTGCGCTGGAGCTGCTCGATCTCCTCGCCGATGGCGCGCGCCTCCTCCTCGGAATCCCAGCAAGACGTGACCTTGACCTTCTCGCCCGGCGCGTCCTCGGTGCGCAGCGTCTTGCCGAGCCTGCCCTGGTTATGCGCGATGAGATGCGAGGCGGCGGCGAGGATGTGGCCGGTGGAGCGGTAGTTGCGCTCGAGGCGGATGATCCGGGCGCCGGGAAAATCGTGCTCGAAGCGCAAGATGTTGTCGACCTCGGCCCCGCGCCAGCCGTAGATCGACTGGTCGTCGTCGCCTACGCAGCAGATGTTTTTGAGTGTCCGTGCCGGCTGTTGGCGATCGCCGTGCCGCAAACTCGGTTCACCCTCTCCCCTTGCGGGAGAGGGTGCCGAGCCGCCGGAGCCTAGCGACGGCGGCGAGGCGGGTGAGGGGTTCGCTTGCACAGCACGGTCTGCGACAGTTGCCCCCTCACCCGGCTCGCTTCGCTCATCACCCTCTCCCACAAGGGGAGAGGGTGATGGAGCGCGCGGAGCGGCCGTGCTTTGTCCGAGCAGGCGCAGCCAGAGATACTGCGCCACGTTGGTGTCCTGATATTCGTCGACCAGGATGTATCTGAATCGAGCCTGGTACTGCCGCAGCACCTCGCTTTGCTCGCGGAACAGGCGGATACATTCGAGCAAGAGGTCGCCGAAGTCGGCGGCGTTGAGCACCTTCAGCCGCTCCTGGTAGGCGGCATAGAGCTTCTTGCCGCGGCCCGAAGCAAAGCTTGCAGACTCCCCGGCGGGAACTTGGTCTGGAGTGAGGCCGCGGTTCTTCCAGCTGTCGATGAGGCCCGCGAGCACCCGCGCGGGCCATCGTTTCTCGTCGATGTTCTCCGCTTCCAGAAGTTGCTTCATCAGGCGGATCTGATCGTCCTGATCGAGGATCGTGAAATCCGGCTTGAGTCCCACCAACTCAGCGTGGCGGCGCAGAATCTTCACGCCGATCGAATGGAATGTGCCGAGCCACGGCATGCCCTCGACGATCTGCCCGACCATGGCGCCGACACGCTGTTTCATTTCGCGCGCGGCCTTGTTGGTGAAGGTGACCGCCAGGATTTCGCTCGGGCGCGCGTGTCCGGTGGCGAGGATGTGCGCGACGCGGGTCGTCAGGACGCGCGTCTTGCCGGTGCCGGCGCCGGCGAGCACCAGCAGCGGACCTTCCAGCGTCTCCACCGCCAGCCGCTGCTCCGGATTGAGGCCGGCGAGATAGGGCGCGCCGGCCGCGGCGCGCGCGCGCGCAGCGATTCCGCCCGGCTGCGGCCTCGGCGGCACATGTGGATCGTCGCGCGGCACTTTGCCCGGTTCGGCCATTCCTCGTTCCGTGGTGGGTTCCGGCGGCTTATGCCGGCGCGCCGCATGGCCGCGGCGAATCGTGAGCTAAGATGGCACTCGTCGTGCCGAATGGGGAGGGCCCACATCCGTCATTGCCGGGCTTGACCCGTCAATCCATCCCTTTTTCGCAAAAAAGATGGACCACCGAAATCGGGTTTACCCGATTTCGGCATTTTAGGTGCGCAAGCCGGATAAATCGGGCTTGCGTGGTCAAGCCCGCGGGTGACATGGCTTGGATGATTTCCGGCGCTCAGCTCTTTGCCGGCATCGCGATCCGCCGCCCGGCGGCTTCCGGGCGCGGCAGATTGCTGTGCGAGGCCTTCATGCGGGCAAGCCCGCGCGCGACGTCGTCTGGGAAGGACGCGGTCTTCCCGGCCGCCATGTCGACATGCAGCGACATGTTCTCCGAGGTCGCCGAAACCCAGCCTTCGCTGGCGTGGAAGAGCTGCTCGAAGTAGTGCATGCGTTTGGCGTCGTAGTCGAGCAGCTGAAACGTCACCCGCACCGGGTCGCCGGCGTGGAGCTCGCGCAAATAGCGGACATGCACTTCGGCGGTGAAGCAGGAATGCTTGCGCGTCTTGACGTAATCGAGGCCGCAGCCGATGAGTTCGAAGGTCTCGTCCACCGCGCGGTCGAACAGCACGTTGTAATAGGCCATGTTGAGATGGCCGTTGTAGTCGATCCAGCCGGGTTCGACCCGCATCAGCGAGGACACGAACGGAGCAAAGAAAACAGGTTCGAGATCGCAGCGGTCAAGCACGACCGAATTGCCCCTTTGATTTCGCAAGCCTTTTCGGCCTTTTTGGCAAACCTTCGGAAAGGTTAGCCACCTGATGTTCGGCTTTTGACCTTGGCCATTGCCGAGACCGCGAGCTTACGTCGATCGGCGGCCTCGGTATAGCGCGCGACCTCACGCAGGCTGGCGTGGCCTGTGATGGCTGAAATCTCATGCACACCACAGCCCCCGCCTCAGCCAGCCGGCGGGCGGCGGCTTTGCGCAGCCCGTGGGAGCTGCACCCGTGCAGGCCGGCAGCCCTGCATTGATCCCGAAACCAGTTTCCAAAGCCGGCCGCGCTGTACGGCTTGCCCTGGTCCGTGATTAGAAAGGTCAGATTGCTCGCGGGCGTTTCGGCGATGATCGTTGCCAGCGTTTCGTGGATCGGACTAAGGACGGCGGCACGCTGCGCACCGTCTTAGACGCCCGGACGTATATGCTGGCGCTATCCGAGGATCGGGAGCACCGCTCCCAATGGCAACGGGCGGCCGAATTGCTGCTGTTTGCGGAGGCCGATGTGGCCGCCCTCAGCAGGCAGATCGAACTGGCCCTCTTTTACGACGCCAAGCTTGTCCTGACATGAAGCCCCGAATGAAATGCGCCCGTTGTCGGGATACCTATTGGGTTTGCGAGCGGCATGATGATCGCCCCTGGGATGGCGAGCATGCTTGCGGGTGCGGCGGGGCCGGCATGCCATGTCCGTCCTGCAATGTTTCGAATCCTGACAACCCGCCGCGGCTGCCGGTGGGCTTTCATCGCGACGAGAGCCTCGACGACGAATGAGTCCGACTCTCATCCTCAAACGCGCCTCGGCAAGCCGTCCATCTGGCGAATGGAACGATGACGACTATGATGTGCTTAACCGATATTCGTGGCCGCGAGCGCGTTGACGGGACCGCATCAGGCGCGGCTTGTCGCAGTTACGTCCGCCCCTTGGCGCTCCGCTGCAGATGCAACTTTCTGAGCTTCGTCGAACGCCAGCTCAACCACGGTATCGCGAGTTTGTGCCGGCAGAACCCCGAGCAAATAGTTCAGATATTTCGATAATCTGTGCTTCTGGCCGCGCCAATAGCCGATGAGCGCAAGCGCGGAAATAATGACCGTGACCACGAGAAACCGAAGCAGAATGTGCCCGAACGTCAGTCGTTCAATTCTAAAAAGTTCCGTATAAACCTCTTCCGGCAGGATTAGCAGATCCGTTGCGATCTGGAAGGCGGCATAAAGAAGGGCTATCAGCAATATCGCGACGACGCCTCGCCGCGAACATCGTGTCCCGACCCATCGGCCGATAAAATACGCCGCCACATACGCGATTATGCCCGATGTAATCAGCACTGCATTGGAGAAGGGAAGTTCCATGTGTGCGAGCAATATTCCAGTGACCCCAGAGGTCGCCTGCGCTAAGCCCACGAGGACAATGAAGCCGTACACGACCATTCGTGGCCACGCGATCTGAAACGCGCGGAAGTCGTAGATGGGCTTCTGTTTTCCTGCAGCTAAATTCGTTCTGCCCTCCTCGCGCTCTAGATATTCTTTCAGTAGAGGGAGTGCCGAAGCCGGCAATGCCCCCAATCCCGCAACTTGCCCTGCTACAGTATGAGCGTCCGAAACTCCAAAGAATTTAAGAAGCGCAAAGGTTATGCCGAACGCAACGACTGGGAGAGCGCAAATGATGCCAACCGCGATCGGGTAACGCCTCATGGCTGGCAACCCTGTTCGCAATCTGTTTGGAGTAGATGATACTTCAATATGTAACGGCAGAGAAGCAAGGCCCCTCAAAATGTCTCGATTGAGTTGCTCGGCCGGCGCCTGCGCATTCGTATAATTACGCTGCGGATGACGCCAGCAATGGCGGCTTGCCGTCGCTAGGCAAGCGACGATAGGCGCCTTAATCAAAGGAGCCCACTACCTAAGGATTATTCTCGGTACACTCAGTCGCTATTTTCGGAACAAACGTTTCGGCAGCCCTGAAGCGCGATCACGTCAATTTAGGCCGACCGCCTGATGGGCCGAAAGGGGAGCCGCCAACTGAGGCGGCCCTCGCGAGGTAATATGATTTTAAAGCGTATCGGCGAAGCAATCGCGGTCATCTATATGGTGGGCTATTGGTATTATTTGCTTTCAACGTTCTATTTTGCTTGGCCGAAACTCTCGTTGTTCAGCTTTGGGCCGTTCGCGGTGACCCAAGCATTCGTCTCAATTCCTTGGCCCCTATGGCTATGGCTTGAGTATCGACCGCTTATGCCGTGATGCTTTCTTGCGGCAGAGGATGAGCGGCGAGTTCATTGCTCGGCGCGATCTCGGAGTTCGACAAGGCAATGACGGTCTCAGGCGCTCAACGTTTCCGTAGCCTTGATCCGACAGGCATCGTCCACGTTTTCGCACTCAATGGCCATCCCACAGCCTCCAGGGCCTATGCCTGGGCATCACCGATAGAGGGGAGCGATAAGCGGCGGTTCGCGCGGCTATCATTGCGGAACAGAACCGTGGGTAGCATTGGGAGGGGTTGTTATGACTAGCTGGATTTACGCTGTACCAAGGCCGGCACCTAAGCGTAAGCGGAAAACAAAGCACAAAAAGCAACGAAAGTTCCCAGCCTCGAAAAGCATCCGAGCACTTTCGGGCGGCCTGCCATCTCTGGGTAAGCGCGCGAGATAGGCCCTAGCTGACCGGCTTGCTGATTGCCGTGCCGATTTTGTGGACCGCCTACGCGGCCCAGACCGATTGGCCGCCGAACAAGATCGCGCTGATCGCCGCGGTGATGCGAAATGCGAGGCAGCGGTTTGCCAGCGCGTGGAATATCCGTTACGGCCCAAAGACGATGTGAGTGGCGGTTTGCCAGCGTAAGTCCGCGCAATCATTACGTAAGGCTAGCCCGCAGCGGTCAAGCATGAGCCGACCTTACGCCGTGCGGCGCCGCGCCGTCTACCATTTGAGCCTACTTGCGAAACTCCGCTTTAGGGCCCACTCCCGATGTCGTTCCCGCGGAGGCGGGAACCCATATTCCAGAGGCCGGTGATCTTGGGTCCGCCCTCGCGGGGACGACGGGTAGAAGCAATCAGGTTTGAAAATGGCGTCGATGGTGAACTGGAGCTGGCTGCCGCCGATCTTCGCCCAGGCGTCCGAGCGGGTATCCGGCAGCCTCGGCGAGCTTGCCGGCGGCGCGACGGTCTGGCTCGCGGTGACCGGTTTGAGCCGATCCGGCAAAACCGTTTTCGTGACCAGCCTGATCCACAATCTGTTGAGCTGCGCACACAACCCCAACCGCATGCCGCTGCTGGGCGTCGTCGGCGAGCGCCGTATGATCGCGGCCACGATCGACGGCGGCAAAGCGAACCGGCTGACGCGATTTCCCTACCTCGACAACATCGAGAAAATGGCGATCCCGGACTGGCCGGCGCGCACCGAAGGCATCAGCGAGATCGGCATCGAGATCCGCTTTGCCCCGGCCGGCACGCTGGGCAAGCTTGTGAGCGAGATCACCGGACGCCCCGCGGTCCTCACGATCCGGATCGTCGATTATCCCGGCGAGTGGCTGCTCGATCTCCCGCTGGCCGCGCAGAGCTATGCCGACTGGTCGCGCGCGACGCTGCGGCTGCTGCGCAAGGGCCTGCGCGCCGAAATCGCGCGCGACTTTCTCGATCTTCTCGCCCAGCACCGGCCCAACGACGCCGCGAGCGAGGAGGTCGCAAAACGCTTGCATGATGGCTATTGCGCCTACCTCCTCGACGCGCGGGACCGGCACGGCCTGAGCTTTCTTCAGCCCGGCCGGTTCTTGTGTCCGGGCGCGCTCGGCCCAGTGCCGTATCTGTGGTTTGCGCCGCTCGACGTCATCGAGGGCGTGGACGTGTTCGCGCCGCACACGCTCGGCGCGCTGATGGCCGAGCGCTTCGAGGCGTACAAGCGGGAGGTGGTGGAGCGCTTTTATCAGGATCACTTCCGGCACTACTCGCGCCAGATCGTGCTCGTCGACGTGCTGCGCGCGCTGTTGGCCGGCCGTGATGCCTTCGACGATACGCGGCTGGCGCTCGACGCCATTCTGGAGAGCTTCCGCTACGGACACGGCGGCATCCTCTCGAGGCTGCTGCTCGGCCCGCACATCGACAAGGTGCTGTTCGCCGCCACCAAGGCGGATCATGTTCCGGATATCCAGCGCGACCACCTTGCCGCGTTGTTGCGCAACATGGCAGCGTTTCCCGCGCTCGAGGTGAGAAGCAGTAACGCGCAATTGGACGTGACGGCGCTTGCGTCGGTGATCTCCACGGGGGAAGAGAGCCAGGAGATCGAGGGCCAGCGCGTGCAGGTGGTGGTCGGCCGGCCGATCGGCAGCAACAAGCAGTCGAAATTCTTCGTCGGCAACGTTCCGATCCGTCCGCCGCGCGCCGACGCTTGGGGTTCGCCGTTCCTCAACGTGCCGGTGTTCGAACCGCCCGCCATCGACCCCTCGCCGGTAGAGGGAATTGCGCACATCAATCTCGACCTAGCGCTCGAATTTTTGCTCGGAGATAAGCTGCGATGAGCGATCAAACCGCCAACAGTCCTTCGCTGAGCGTCCGCGTGATCGAGGTCGACGCGGCGGACGAGGGTGCGCCGCGGTCTTCGTCGGCGCCGCAGATCATTCCGACGGAGCGCACCGAGCGCGTCACGCCAAGCGAGCCGGCGCCCGTTGTCGTCCGTGACGCCCGTGACCAGCCGCGCCGACGCGACCGTGTCATGAGCTTCGGACTCGCCGGCGTGGCGATGCTGTTCGCCGGCTGGCTGGTGGTGGATGCCGCCGGCTGGATCGTTGCCGCATTCGAGCGCAGCGCGGCCTTGGGCGTCCTCGCGGCGACGGCGGTGGCGGCGGGTGTGGCGGGTGGCGGCGCAGTGGTCGCGCGCGAGCTCACAAGCCTAGTGCGGCTCAAGAATGTCGAGGCGATTCACCGCCGGCTTGCGGACGGGCAGGTGCTGGCGATCGAAGGCCGAAAAGCCATTGCGGACGTGCTCTCCGTCGTTCCACGCGAGCGCGAGATCGACGCGGCAATCGAATCCTTCCAGCGGCAGGTCAAGCTTCACCACGCGACCGCGCAGCAGATCGAGATCCTCTCGCGCACCGTCATGCAGCCGCTCGATCGCCGCGCCGAGGCGCATGTGCGCACCGCCGTGCTGCGCGCCTTCGGCATCACCGCGATCAGTCCAACTGGACTGACCGACGCGATCTTCTTTCTTGCCTGCGGCATACGCATGGTGCGTTCCATCGCCGCCGCGTATGGACACCGGCCGACCGCCGCCACCACCATCCACCTGCTGCGGCGGCTCGTGATCGAGGCCGGGAAACTAGGAGCCGTCGACATCGCGAGTTCCTCGCTCGTCCAGCATCTCGGCGGCGCCTTGACCGAGCGGTTGGCGACCAGCGCGGCCGACGCCCTCTACGCCGCTTATCGCATGGCGCGTCTCGGCATCATCGTGATGGACCTGTGCCGTCCGATCCCGTTCCGGGACAACGAAGTTCCCAGCGTCACGTCGCTGGTGGGCAACGTGCTGCGGCGCCGTTCGCAATCTCAGCCGGACTGAGGGCCTGCCGGCATGCAGCGCATGCGCCGTCTTAACTGTTGCGGCAAAAACACGGTCAAGCTCACAGTTGCTTGATCGGGAAATGCGGGATGCAACCTTTTTTCTACCACCGAGTTGCCTGGGTGGGACGTGATAAAAGGGGATCACCCATGACAATTGCCCTTACGCATGGGAAATCCGCCGCTGCGGCTGGGCGGGCGGCGGCATGCCATAGTTCCTTGGCAGATACTGCATCGGATGACGTGTTGATCCGGCGGATTGCCGCCGGCGATCAACTCGCGATGCGAACGTTGTTCGCACGCCATCGCATACCATTGTACCGCTGGCTGCTGCGCATCGTGCGCGACGAGACGCTCGCGGAGGATCTCTTAAGCGACGTGTTTCTCGATGTATGGCGTCAGGCCGGATCATTCCGGGGCGACGCGTCAGTTTCGACTTGGCTGCTCGCGATCGCCCGCTACAAAGCGTTGTCGGCCCGGCGCGCCCGCGCCGATGCGGAATTGGACGCGCGGATTGCATCCAGTATCGCCGATCCTGCGGACAATCCGGAGGCTGCGCTGCAGAAGAGGAGCCGCAGCGAAGTGCTGAAGGACTCGTTGGCGCGCCTATCGCCGGAACATGGCGAGGTCATCGATCTCGTCTATTACCACGGCAAGTCCGTCAAGGAGGTTGCCGATATTGTTGGCATCGGCGAAGCCACGGTGAAGACGCGCATGTTCTATGCGCGCAAGAAACTCGCCGATCTGGTCGCGACGGCGTAGCGGCTTAGAGCAAATCGAGCTCGTCGACGCACCTTTTCTGCTCATTCCCGCGCATAGCGCGTCGAAGACGCGCGTGAACGCGCTTATGTTGGGCATCCGGAGCCGCTTATCGCGATTCACGATCTGGGTCCCGCTTTCGCGGAGCCGAGCCGACATTGCACGGGTTCCATGCAACCGCGGCGCCGGCGAGTGCTTTGCCGGCGCCGTTGCGTTAACATGCGAGCGTCACGCGAGTTGGCAATGGCACTGGCGCAACAAGAGCCCGATCGGATCACGCGCCGCGATTCCGGCGCGGTTCGGGCGGTTGTCGCCGCGCTCGCCGCGAAATTCGGCAACCGGCTGGTCACGTCGCAGGCCGTGCGCGAGCAGCACGCCAACACCACGACCTGGATCGCCAACCAGCCGCCCGACGCCGTGGTTTTCCCGCAGGCGACTGAGGAGGTGCAGGACATCGTACGCATCTGCGCCGAGCGGCGCGTACCGGTCATTCCTTTCGGCACCGGCACCTCGCTCGAAGGCCATATCAATGCGCCCTACGGCGGCGTCTCGATCGACTTTCGCGACATGAACCGCGTGCTGGCGGTGAATGCGCAAGATCTCGATTGCGTGATCGAGCCGGGGATCACGCGCAAGCAACTCAACGAGCATCTGCGCGACCAAGGCCTGTTCTTTCCGCTCGATCCCGGCGCGGACGCCTCGCTCGGCGGCATGGCGGCGACGCGGTGTTCCGGCACCAACGCCGTGCGTTACGGCACCATGAAGGACAACGTGCTCGCACTTAAAGTCGTGCTGGCGAACGGCGACCTGATGACCACCGGCCGCCGCGCCAAGAAGTCGTCGGCCGGCTACGACCTCACCCGCCTGATGGTCGGTGCCGAAGGCACGCTCGGGGTCATCACCGAGCTCACGCTCAAGCTCTCCGGCATTCCCGAGGCGATCTCGGCCGGCGTGTGTCCGTTCCCGTCGGTCGAGGCGGCGTGCAATGCCACGATCGCCACCATCCAGTTCGGCGTCCCGGTCGCGCGCATCGAGCTGCTCGACGAGCTGCAGGTGAAAGCGACCAATCTCTATTCCAAGCTCGCGCTGCCGGAAGTGCCGATGCTGTTCGTCGAATTCCATGGCTCGCCGGCCGGCGTCGCCGAGCAGGCCGAACGCTTCGGCGAGATCGCGCGCGACCTCGGCGGCGGGCCGTTCGAATGGGCGACCAAACCCGAGGATCGCTCGCGCCTGTGGCAGGCGCGCCACGACGCGTATTGGGCGGGGCGCGCGTTGCGCCCCGGCGCGCAGGCGCTGGCCACCGACGTCTGCGTCCCGATCTCGCGCGTGGCGGAATGCGTCACCGCAACCCAGCGCGAGATCGCCGAGCTTGGCCTCGTCGCACCGATCCTCGGGCATGTGGGGGACGGAAATTTCCATCTCACCTTGCTGGTCGACATGGCCGATGAGGCGGAGGTCAAGGCTGCGAAGACGCTATGCGAGCGGCTGGTCGAGCGCGCGCTCGCCATGGACGGCACCTGCACCGGCGAGCACGGTGTCGGACAGGGCAAGATGAAATATCTCGCGGGCGAACTGGGAGGCGCTGCGCTCGCGTCCATGGCAGCAATCAAGCGGGCGCTCGACCCCCAGGACATCATGAATCCCGGAAAGATCGTGGCGATCGATTGAGGGCTCCTTGGCGCTCGGGCGCCGCCGATCCGGCGCAATTCCTCGGATTTCGCCCTAAGCTATTGGCAGCCGACATAGATTTGCCGTCAAGGCGCCGGATATTGCCACCCCGCTCGGGGCGTAGCGGAGCAAGGACGGGTCGCGGGCGCCGCGTCACGGTCCGGCAACATGAATCGTGCTCAACTCATTGGTGATCGGGCTTTTTTCCCCGGCCCGCGCACACCGCCCGGTGCGAGGGTCGAAAACCCGGGGTGGAGACGGCGTGCAGACGACGCTGCTCGGTGTTGCGATTGCCATCATCCTGGCGCTGGTAACGGCGCTGGTCGGCCCGCTTTTTATCGATTGGAACAGCTATCGCGGCGAGTTCGAGGCTAGAGCCAGCCGCCTGACGGGCCTCGACTTCCGGGTCACCGGCGCGATCGACGCCCGCCTCCTGCCCATTCCGACCGTGGTATTGCAAGGCGTCGAATTCGGCCGCCCGGACGAGGGCAGCAAGGTGCGGGCGCGGCTTTTGCGGATCGAATTCGCGCTGGGTGCGCTGGCGCGCGGCGAATGGCGCATCGCGGAGGCCCGGCTTGAAGGCCCCGAATTTGCCGCCGGGCTCGACGGTACCGGACGCCTCGCTTGGCCGGTTCCCAAGCTCGGCTTCGACCTGGACGGGGTATCGATCGCGCGGCTGCACATCCAGGATGGCCGCGCGAGCCTCGCTGATGCCGCGAGCGACGCGCGGCTCATGCTCGACCAGCTCGACTTCACGGGCGAGCTGCGCTCACTGGCCGGGCCTGTCAAAGGGGAGGGGTCATTCGTCGTCGCCGGCCAGCGTTATCCTTATCGCATTGCCGTCGGCCGGATCGCCGAGGACGGCGGCGCCAAGGTGCGATTGACGGTCGATGCGACCGAGCAGCCGCTCGCCGCCGAAGCGGACGTCTCGATCTGGGTGCAGCGTGGGGTGCCGCGCTTCGAAGGCAGCCTTCAGCTCGCACGCGCAGTCGGCCGTGCGCCCGCAGGCGCCGGCTCGCTCATCATCGAGCCGTGGCGGGTCACCAGCCGCATTAGAGGAGACAGCGCTGCGGCGGTGTTGGAGCAGATCGAGTTCCAATACGGGCCGGACGACCGGGCGGTGAAGCTCAGGGGCAGCGCCGATCTCACGTTCGGGCGGCAGCCGGAGTTCAAGGGCGCGCTGTCGTCACCGCACATCGACCTCGACCGCGTGCTGGCGCTGCCCGAATCGGCGCGTCGGCACCCGCTCGCCGCCGTCAAGACGTTGGCCGAGTCCTTCCTTGCGGCGTCCCGGCTGCCGATTCCTGCGGCGCTGAGCCTCAGCGCCGAGGGCGTCACGCTCGGCGGTGCAGCGCTGGTGCGCTTCGCGGCCGATGTGAAGGCCGATGGTGACGGGGTGGAGATTAGGGGCCTGGAATTGCGCGCGCCGGGCATGACCCAGTTGCGCTTGAGCGGCCGGCTCGGCGCGACGTCGACCGGCGCGCAGTTCGTGGGATCGACGCGGCTCGAGGCCAATGACCCACGCGCGCTCGTCGCCTGGTTGACCGAACGCAGCGACGAGCAGCTTGTATCGGCCGGTTCGCTGCGCCTCGGCGGCGATCTTACCGTCGGCAGCGATGCGATCACCATCGATCGCTTCAAGCTCGACCTCGACCGCATGACGATTGCCGGACGCTTGAGTTACAGCTGGGCGCATGACGAGCGGCCGGCGCGCCTCGAGGCCGTGCTGAGCGCGCCTGAAATCGATTTCGACCGCGTCCACGCCGTTGCCAAGGCGGTGCTCGGCGAGACGACGTTCGATTGGCCGCGCGAGGGCGCGCTTTCGCTCAAGATTGCGCGCGCGCTCGTCGCCGGCATCGAGGCGAAGCAGGCCGAGATCGAGATGCGCAGCGATGCGAACGGCTTCGAGATCGCACGGCTCGCGATTGCAGACTTCGGCGGAGCGACACTGGCGGCCAAAGGCCGCATCGATGCCAAAGCCCAGTCGCCGCACGGCGCGGTGACGCTCGACGTCGACGCGCGGGCGTTGGACGGCATTGTGGCGCTGGTGGAAAAAATTGCGCCCGAAGCGGGCGGCCAGCTGCGCCGCTCGGCGGCACGTTTGACGCCGCTCACATTGCGCGCGGCCGTGAGCCTCGATCCGGCCGCGGCGGGCAGCGCGGCCGCGAAGATCAAGATCGACGGCCGCGCCGGCGCGTTCCGCGTTGCGCTGCAAGGCGACGCAGCCAGCGCGAGCGACCCGATCAAGCTCGACGATCTCGCCGCGCTCGCGGCCGCCAAGGTGAACCTCAGCGGGAGATTGGATGCGGATGACGCGGCCGCGCTGATCGAATGTATCGGCCTCGACCGTTTCCTCGTGGTCGACAAGCGGCCGGCGCGCCTGACATTGGCGGTGAAAGGCGCACTCGACGGCGAGCTTGCCATTGATGCTCAACTCGCGGCCGGCGCGCTCAACGTCGCGAGCAACGGCTCCGTTCGCGTGGCGGATCGTGCGCGAGCGAGCGCCGACCTCAATCTCAAGATCACCAACGCGGCGGTTCGCTCGCCCCGGCCGGGCGGCCGCCCGGCCGAGCCGCTGCCGGCATCGGTGACGGCGCGGGTCGCTCTGAGCCAGGCGACTGTGCAGATCAGCGAGCTTGCGGGCACAGTGGCGGGAGCAAGCGTCCGCGGGCGGCTCGGGCTTGGGCTGCAGCAGCAGCCGATCGCGATCGACGGGGACCTCGAACTGGGCGCGCTCGATCTGCCGGCCGCCATCGCCGTCGCAATCGGGATGCCGGCGCAAGGCCCCGCGAGCGCCGGGACGGGCGCCAGCACAAATGCATCGGGGCCTTGGCCGGCCGAACCGTTCGAACAGGCGTTACCGGGTCTTAGCGGTCAAATCGCGGTCAAAGCGGCGCGCCTCGCGCTCACGCCCAAGCTTGCCGCGCAGGATGTCCGCGGCGTGCTCCGCTTCGGAGACTCCGAATTGGCGTTGCAGGGAATGGAAGGCCGCCTTGCCGGCGGCCAGGCGGCCGCAGACCTGACGTTTGTGCGCCGCGCCGATGGGCTCACCGCGCGCACGCAGCTGCGCCTCGTCGGCGCCAATGCCGGCGAACTGCTGCCCGAAGGATCGCTCTCGGGTCGGCTGACCCTCGAGGCGACCGCCGAGGGGACGGGAATGAGTCCGGTTGCGCTTGTCGGCTCGCTGGTCGGCAGCGGCAGCTTCACGCTCGAAAACGGCCGGGTGATGCGGCTTGATCCTACGGCATTCGATGCGGTGATTCGTTCGGTCGATCAGGGCTTGCCCATCGACGCGACCAGGATAAGAGACCGCGTGGATGCCGCGCTCACGCGCGGCGGCCTTGGCGTCGCGCTCGCCGAGGGCGCGATCACGATCAGTGATGGCCAGGCGCGGCTGAGCAACCCGACGGTGCGCGCGCAACGCGCCGATCTCGCCGCGGGCGGAAGCGTTAATTTGTCGGACGGCGCCCTCGACGCACGGCTCACCTTGTTCGGAGCCGGCGGCTCGGGTGCTCCCGCGGATACGCGGCCGGAAATTGGGATCGTGCTGAAGGGACCGATCGAGACGCCCAAGCGCACCGTCGATGTCGCTGCGCTCGCGAGTTGGCTCGCGCTGCGCGCGGTCGAGCAGCAGTCGAAAAAGCTGGACGTACTCGAAGGGCGTGCGCCCGCCTTGTCGACGCAACCCGCCGCGGTCAAGACCAATGCCGATCCGGCTGCGCCGAAGGTGCCGAGCCCTGCCAAGCCGAAACCGCCCGCCCCCGCGGCTGAAGGGGTTCAGCCGCTGCCGCCGCCGGTCGACATCCGCCCGGCCCCGATGCCGCGTGCGCCGCGCGCGCAGCCGGCAACCCCGCCGCCCGCGCCGACCCAAGCGCAGAAGCCGCCGGCCGCGCCTGCGCGGCCGCGCTCTCTGTCGGAGATATTGTTCGGATATTAGCGCGTGGTGACTTTAGATAGAGTTGCTCGCTCCTCCCCTGTCATGCCCCGCGAAAGCGGAGCATCCAGTCATCACTGAGAGTCTTATGGTTACTGGATCGCCCGCTTTCGCGGGCGATGACGACAGAGGGGGCAAACGATCCAACCAAAAATCATCGCGCTCTAGCGCGCCGCAGAAGCGGCGCCGCAAGCCGCTACGCGCTCGAGGCGGCGCGCGCCTCGATCACGTCCCGCGGTCCCTCGCGCGCCGCGTTATGGTCGGAAAGCTGGTTACGATAGAAGTCGAGCACGAACAGGCGAATGGCCGACGACAAGTTGCCGTGTTGCCGCTCCGAGTCGATCGCAGCGACCAGTTCGGACAAGGTCATGTCGCGCGCGCTGGCGATTTCCTTGAGCCCCTTCCAGAACGCGTCCTCGAGGCTGACGCTGGTCTTATGGCCGGCAATGACGATGGAGCGTTTGACGACCGGAGATTTCATCGCTCGTCTCCCGTTTCGATCCTGTGGCGGTCGAGGTCGCGGTGGGCTTTGACATCGCGTTTGGCTTCGAGGTCGCGCCGGGCTTTGCTGCGTCCGTACCGCAGTCGATTGGCAGATGCCGTTTGTTCAGCCAGCTGCCGCTCGGCCCGTTTGCGCGCTCTGCGCAGGTTAACGATATCGCCCATCCCGCACCCGATGAGCCGCTCCTGGGGTTGGTTCCTGCACGTGGCTTCGGAGCCAAATGCGCCCATAGCGTGGCGGCGGGTCCCGGTGTGAGTTCCCGCCCGAAGACGCAGCCAAGTAAACAATCAGGGTATTGCAGCTTTCAAATCGAACTTTCGGCCTCAGGAATCAGGATCGGTAGTGTTGGGTCAGTATTGCGGGCAACCGCCGAATATGTCCTTCTCTTACGAACCTATCTATTTGAAATGCGTAGGATTTCTCGCCCATATCGATCTTCGGATGCGGCTGACGTCGGGAAGATTTTCCCGGAAAGATTTTGCACCAACATGCGGGGGGACGAAAATGCGGGCTTGCATATCCGCGTTGATAAACGATCGCACCCCTCACAAAAGGTTTACCGCCAACGCGTCTGCAGCGTCGCGCACGTTTGGTGCCTGGAGGCCGTGCCGCCGCGCGCGCGAAGCCAGCACGCCGATCATTCCTGCCGCGCACTCGCCCTCTATTTTTTGCGAACTTTATTTTTTGCGAAAACGGTCGAGCCGCACGACCTCGCCGCCGGCCGGCTTGTCATCTTGGGCGTCCGTTGTCGTCTTCGCCGGCTCAGGATTGGCGGCGACGGGCACCGCCGGCGCGATCGCGGTGTGCTTCTCTGACCGCGTTGCGTCGCGCGTGCTCCCTGCAGCGGCATTCTGTCCGGCTTGACCGGATTCTTCGAGGCCACCGTCCACCACCTCCTCGAACTGCAAGCCGAACTGCACCGAAGGATCGAAGAAGCCTTTAACCGCGGCAAACGGGACCGCTACTCGTTCCGGGATGCCGCCAAAGGAGACGCCGACCTCGAAGCCACTCTCGGTCACTTCCAGATCCCAGAACTGGTGCTGCAGGACAACGGTCATCTCCTCGGGATACTGCGCGCGCATGCGCGGCGACAGACGCACACCATCGGCGCGCGTGTCGAAGGAAATGTAGAAGTGATGCTCTCCGGGCAGACCATTCTTGGCAGTGTCCATGAGCACTTTACGCACGAGGCCGCGTAAGGCGTCTTGGGCCAAGATGTCGTAGCGGATGTGATCGACGGCCATGGGTGATCCCTTGAACGCGCTGCGCTCCATCCGGACCCAACGCGCGCGCTGGACTCACTGATGCAATGCTAGCGCGCGCGACCACGAGCGCGCCAGCATCCCCTAAATATGGAAGTGGAGGCTTCTGTTGCCAGGTGCCTCCGAACCCCGCCTGAAGCTGCTAAGACCTCAGGACTTCAGATCGGTATTCCAAACCGCGTTACGCGGCCTGGGCAACCGGAGCATAGTTGTCGTTGGCAACTATGAATGCGGCCCGATAACGGTGGAACCATGCCGGGCAAAAGCACGCCCTTTACGCCCTCGTCGATCCTATTTCGCCCCCGTCTCAGCGATCAGTAATCAGTGGTCGTGTCTGATCAACGACTTCTGACCACTGATCCCCTGATGGTGGAGGCGCCGGGTACTGCCCCCGGGTCCGATGGGTTTATTACGACGGCCGTTTATTGCCATAGCCGACTCGCGCCGGCACTTCTCAATATAGGCGCACAAGGTGGGCGAAAAAAGAGCATGGGAGCGGCGGCCGCAATGCTGGCCAGGGAAATGGCCCATTTATGTGGCCCTCGCCCGTAATGGTGTGGCATCACGATCGCATGGATGCGGCGGTAAACGACGACACGTTGCCGAAGCTCGCGGGCAGCTTGGCACTGGTGTCTGCTTACAATCGGCGGCGCTGCTTCTGCCGCGGCCGAATGCAGCGCCTGGCAGGAACGCGTTTTAAGGAGCGTCAGGGCGGGCCAGTGCGCATAATTTTGCGGCAGTTGCCATCGCGCTGGCCACCGGGCTGGTGACCGACACGACGCGGTTGACTGCCCTGTGGATTTTTGCCGCAGCCGCGCCGCTCGGGCTCAACGACCTGCTGCCAGCTAAATTTGCCGGCCGGTTGCTTCCCGTCGCCCACTGGAATGTGCTACCCATCGGTTGTGCCCACCGAATGGGAGGTCGGGGGGCGCGCCGTGCGGGGCGTCCAGGAGGGAACATGTCAGAGGGCGTATCGCCGTCCCCACGGGGGACGCGTCCGGGGTTTTCAATCAATACGCACAATTTGATTGGCGGGCTGATCGCCACGGTGCTCGCCGCTTTGCTCCTCGCCTGGGCGTTTTATGTACCGAATGCGGTCATCCCGCGATTTATGTCCGCTGCCCTCGTCTTGGTGGGAGTCGCCGCAACCATTGGCCTCCTGCCCGTGCATGCTCCGCGGGATTTCTATGGTGGCATCGCTCTCGTGATGTTGCCGACGCTGGCCTTGATCGCTTCCGCCGAGCTGCCCGGGCAGCGCGGTTTCGCCTTCGGTCCCGGTACGGCGCCGCGACTTTTCTCGTTTGTCCTTGCCGCACTCGGCGCCGCGGTTGCGATCGGTGGCGTCTTTGCCGAAGGGCCGCCGATTGAAAAATACAAGATTCGCGGTCCGGCGCTCGTCATTATCGGCATTCTCGCCTTTGCCAACATGATCCGTCCGGTCGGATTGGTCCCAGCAACCTTTCTGACGTTCATGATCTCGATTCTGGGATCGACGGAAATGCGCTGGATCGAAAGCCTGATCATGGCGGCAGCAATGACTGCGTTCTGCGTCTTCCTGTTTGTCTACCTGCTTAACCTGCCCTTCCAGCTCTGGCCGCGATTCTGACGCGGGAGGCATTAAGTCATGTCTGACCTTCTCGCGAACCTGTGGATGGGTTTCCAAGTCGCGGGCAATCCGTTCAATATCCTGTTCTGCCTGCTCGGCGTGCTGGTCGGCACCTTGGTCGGCGTGCTGCCTGGTGTCGGCTCGGTCGCTACCATCGCGATGCTGCTGCCGATCACCTTCGGCCTGCCGCCGGTCGGCGCGCTGATCATGCTCGCGGGCATCTATTACGGTGCACAGTACGGCGGCTCGACCACCTCGGTGCTGGTCAACATCCCCGGTGAGGCCACTTCCGTCATCACCTGCCTCGACGGCCACCAAATGGCGCGGCAGGGCCGCGCCGGACCCGCGCTCTCCATCGCCGCCATCGGCTCCTTCTTCGCCGGTTGCGTGGCCACGGTGCTGGTGGCGGCCCTTGGCGCGCCGCTGACCGGCCTCGCGCTGTTGTTCGGACCGGCCGAGTATTTCTCGCTGATGGTGCTGGGCTTGATCTTTGCGGTGGTGCTGGCGAAGGGCTCAGTGCTCAAAGCGGTGGCCATGGTGCTCACCGGCCTGCTGCTCTCGATGGTCGGCTCGGATCTCGAGACCGGCGCCGGGCGCATGACTTTCGACATTCCGGAACTCGCCGACGGTATCGGCTTCGCCAATATCGCCATGGGCGTGTTCGGGTTCGCGGAGATCATCCGCAATCTCGAGCTCCCGGCCGAGAGCCGCGAAATCCTCAAGACCAAAATCAGCGGCTTGATGCCGAGCCGCCAGGACCTGATCGATTCCTCCGGCGCGATCGCCCGCGGCACGCTCATCGGCTCGTTGGTGGGAATTCTCCCGGGGGGCGGGGCGGTGATCGCGTCGTTCGCGGCCTACACTTTTGAGAAGAAGCTGTCCAAGCATCCGGAGCGCTTCGGTCGCGGCGCCATCGAAGGCGTGGCTGCGCCGGAAAGCGCCAATAACGCGGCGGCGCAAACTTCGTTCATCCCGCTGCTGACGCTCGGCATTCCGCCGAACGCGGTGATGGCGCTGATGGTCGGCGCCATGACCATCCATGGCATCGTGCCGGGGCCGCAGGTCATGACCAAGCAGCCGGAGCTGTTCTGGGGCATGATCGCGTCGATGTGGCTCGGCAATCTGATGCTGGTCGTCATCAATCTGCCGCTGGTCGGCATCTGGGTCAGCCTGCTGCGCGTGCCGTATCGGCTGCTCTTTCCATCGATCATCGTGTTCTGCTGCATCGGCATCTATTCGATCAACAACTCTCCGTTCGACGTGACGATCGCGGCGACGTTCGGCGTGATCGGATATTGGCTGGTCAAGCACGACTTCGAGCCGGCGCCCTTGCTGCTCGGCTTCGTGCTTGGCCCGCTGATGGAGGAAAATCTGCGCCGCGCCATGCTGATCGCCCGCGGCGACGTGACGGTGTTCTTCACGCGTCCGATCTCAGCGGTGCTGCTGAGCACGGCCATCATTCTGCTGATCCTTGCTGGTTTGCCGAAAATGCGCCGGCGCCGCGACGAGGTCTTCGTCGAATAAGAGGTGCGGCAGGCCGGCTGCGACGACTGGCCATCGCGCGGAGACGTCACATGTCCGCCGTGCGGTGGTAGCATTTGCATGTCGATCGACTAACTAAAAAAGGCGTTGAAAAGAAGAGGAAACGACCATGGGTCGTGTCCTGTCCATTGCCGCCGTCGCCGCGCTCGGCTTTGCCGCGGGTATCGCTGCGGCGCAAACCGACTATCCCCGACGCCCGATCACGTTGATCGTGCCGTTTGCCGCCGGCGGGCCGACCGACGTGATTGCTCGCATCATCAGCGATCATATGACACGCACGCTCGGTCAGCCGATCATCATCGAGAATATGGTGGGAGCCGACGGCACGACCGCCTCGACCCGGGCGGCGCGCGCCAATCCCGATGGCTACACGATAGAGATGGGCCATATGGGAACCCACGCCGCCTCGGTCGCGCTCTACCCGAACCTTGCGTACAAGCCGGTTGCGGATTTTGCGCCCATCGGGCTGGTGGCGGGCACGCCGGTCTTGATTTTGGCGAGGAAGGACTTTCCTCCCAAGGACCTCAAGGAGTTCGCCACCTATGTGAAGGCCAACGTCGACAAGCTGAACATGGCCCATGCCGGGGTCGGATCGGTGTCGTTCACCACCTGCTTATTGCTCAACTCGATCCTCGGTGTGAAGCCGACATCGATCCCCTTCAACGGGACCGGGCCGGCGCTGACGGCGCTGATCTCCGGACAGGTCGACTACATGTGCGACCAGATCGTCAACGTGGTGCAGCAGGTGCGGGTCGGCCACATCAAGGCTTATGCCGTGGGCACGCCCGAGCGCAATCCGGCGCTGCCCAACATGCCCATTAGCAAGGAAGCAGGGCTCCCAGAATTTCAGGCGCAGGCCTGGAATGCCCTGTTCGCCCCGAAAGAGACACCCAAGCCCGTCCTCGACAAGCTCACCGACGCGCTCGACGAGGCGCTCGACGACGAGCAGACGCGCAAACGATTGCTGGAACTCGGGAGTGTGCTGCCGGGCAAGCCCGAGCGCGGTCAGCAGGCGCTGGCGGCTCTGGTCAAGAGAGAGATCGAGCGCTGGACGCCGATCATCAAGGCAGCCGGTCCCACGAACTGATATTCACAAGTCGTTCTGCGCATTTCCCCCACAGGCGGGAGGGCGGTAGACTCCACCTTCCGACTCGGCTTTTTGCCGCCTGAGGATCGGAGCCATGCGCCAATATCTCGACTTGATGGAACGAGTGCTCGCCGACGGCGCGCAGAAGCATGATCGCACCGGTACCGGTACGCTGTCGGTGTTCGGGCATCAGATGCGCTTCGATCTTGCGCACGGCTTTCCCCTCACCACCACCAAGAAGCTGCACGTCAAATCCATCATCCACGAGTTGCTGTGGTTCCTCGCCGGCGACACCAACGTCAAATATCTCAACGAGCATGGCGTCACCATTTGGGATGAATGGGCGGACGAGCGCGGCGAACTAGGGCCGGTCTACGGACGGCAGTGGCGCTCCTGGCCGACGCCCGATGGCGGGGTGATCGACCAGATCGCAAACGTGGTTTCCGTCATCCGCCGCAATCCGGATTCGCGGCGCCTCATCGTCACGGCGTGGAATCCGGCCGACGTCGACAAGATGGCGCTGCCACCATGCCATTGCCTGTTCCAGTTTTACGCCGCGAAAGGTCGGCTCTCCTGTCAGCTCTACCAGCGCTCGGCCGACGTGTTCCTCGGAGTGCCGTTCAATATCGCCTCCTACGCGTTGCTGACGCTGATGGTGGCGCAGGTGACCGGACTGAAGCCCGGGGAGTTCGTGCACACGCTCGGCGACGCACATCTTTACCTCAATCACCTCGAGCAGGCGCGGCTGCAGCTCTCGCGCGTACCCCGGCCGTTGCCGAGGATGACGCTCGATACAGCTGTGAGCGATCTCTTCGCCTTCCGTTATGAGGATTTCTTGCTCGAAGGCTACGACCCTCACCCGCACATCAAGGCCAAGGTGGCGGTGTGAGCGGACCGCGTGCGGGATCGTGCATCGACATCGTCCTCGTGGCCGCGGTTGCCGATAACGGCGTGATCGGCCGGAGCGGCGCCCTGCCGTGGCGGCTCAAGTCGGACATGCGACGTTTTCGCGCCATGACCTGGGGCAAGCCGCTCGTCGCGGGGCGGGCGACATTTCTATCTTTCACCACGAAACCGCTTCCCGGCCGCACCAACATCGTGCTCAGCCGCGACCAGAATTTCGCCGCGCCCGGCGTGGTGGTGGCATCGAAGCTCGATGCTGCGTTGCAAGCGGCGCGCGGGGACGCGCTGCGCCGCGGCGTCGATATGATCGCTGTGGTTGGCGGAGCCGACATCTATGCGCAAACAATCGACATTGCCGATCGGTTGCTGATCACCCGCGTGCACCTGCAACCCGACGGCGACGCGACGTTTCCTGCCATCGATCCGGACACTTGGCGGGAAACCGAACGCACCGAACATCGCGCCGGGCCCGGCGACGACGCGAGCTTCACGACGCTTACGTATGAACGGCGCGTCGCGGCCGACGCGACGGATGGAGGCGACTGACCGGGATTCAAGCCCGTGCGCTGTCGCGCCGCACGCAGTTCAGCTGCGTTGTAACGTGATGATACCTCCCGTATAACCCCACCAACTCGAAGCGGGCGGGCCGAGACAGCGAGGAGGCAGCCGATGCCGTGGAGCAATCAGGGCGGCGGGCCGTGGGGGACAGGCGGAGGCAAGGGTCCCTGGGGCTCGGGGACGCCGCCGTCCGGTCCGACGCCGCCCGATCTCGAAGAGTTTCTGCGCCGCAGCCAGGACAAGCTGCGTACCGTGCTGCCGGGCGGCAGCCTCGGCGGCAAGGGCCTCGGCCTGATCGTGCTGGCCGCGATCGCGATCTGGTTGTTCTCCGGCTTCTTCCGCGTCGACACCGAGGAGGTTGGCGTGGTGCTGCGCTTCGGCAAAGCGGTGCGCGAGGTGCAACCCGGACTGAATTATCACCTGCCGTATCCCATCGAGACGGTGCTGACGCCGAAGGCTTTGCGCACCAACAAGATCGATATCGGCATGCGCGTGGTGGAGGATCTGCGCCGCGGTACCACGATCCGCGACGTGCCGGAGGAGAGCCTGATGCTCACCGGCGACGAAAACATCGTCGATGTCGACTTCTCGGTGTTGTGGAAGATCAAGCCGAACGGGGTGAGCGATTATCTGTTCAACATCCAGCAGCCCGAAGGCACGGTAAAGGCGGTGGCCGAGAGCGCCATGCGCGAGGTGATCGGCCGCTCGACCCTGCAGCCGATCCTGACCGGCGCGCGCCAGAACATCGAGACCGCTGTGCACGACCTGATGCAAAAGGTCCTCGATAATTATGGTGCGGGAGTCCTGATCGCGCAGGTCCAGTTGCAGAAGGTGGATCCGCCCTCGCAAGTCATCGACGCCTTCCGCGACGTGCAGGCCGCCCGCGCCGACAGCGAGCGTTCGCAGAACGAAGCGCAGAGCTACGCCAACAAGGTGGTGCCGGAAGCGCGCGGCCGCGCGGCGCAGATCACCCAGGGCGCGGAAGCCTATCGCGAGCAGACGGTGGCCGAGGCCAAGGGCGCGACGTCGCGCTTCCTCCAGGTCTACGACGAATACAAGAAGGCACCCGACGTCACGCGCCAGCGTATGTATCTGGAGACCATGGAACGGTTGTTCGGGGGCACCGACAAGATCATCCTGGATCAGGGCGGCGGAGTCGTTCCCTATCTGCCGCTCGACCAGCTTACGCGGCGGCCGCAGACGCCCCCGCAAACGGGAGGCAGCCGATGAGACTCAATCTTGTCGGCGGCCTTGTCGCCGCCCTGATCATCCTGGCCCTGATCGTTGCCTACGGCACGCTGTTCACGGTCTATCAGACCCGCCAGGCGCTGGTGGTGCGTCTCGGCCAACCCGTGCGCGTGGTCACCGAGCCCGGATTGAACTACAAGGTCCCGCTGATCGACAGCGTCATCAATATCGACAAACGCATCCTCGATCTCGAAAACCCGGCGCAGGAGGTGATCGCCTCCGACCAGAAGCGGCTGGTGGTCGACGCGTTCGCGCGATACCGCATCAAGGACGTGTTGAAATTCTACCAGACCGTCGGCACCGTCGAGGGTGCGAACTCGCAGCTCTCGATCTTGCTCAACTCGGCGCTGCGCCGCGTGCTGGGCGAGGCTACGCTGACGCAGGTCGTGCGTGATCAGCGCGAGCATCTGATGGCGCGCGTGCGCGAGCAGCTCGACAACGAGGCGCAAGGCTACGGTATCTCGGTCGTCGACGTGCGCATTCGCCGCGCCGACCTGCCGGAGCAGAACAGCCAGGCAGTCTACCAGCGCATGCAGACCGAGCGCCAGCAGGAGGCCGCACAGTACCGCGCGGAGGGCGCCCAGAAGGCGCAGGAGATCCGTGCCAAGGCGGATCGCGACGTTACGGTGCTGCTCGCCGAGGCGCAGTCGAAGGGCGAGCGCACCCGCGGTGAGGGCGATGGCGAGCGCAACCGTATTTTCGCCGATGCCTACGGACGAGATCCCGACTTCTTCTCGTTCTATCGTTCGATGCAGGCTTACGAAGCCGGACTGCGTTCCAACGACACCCGCATGCTGCTCAAGCCGGACTCGGAGTTCTTCCGTTTCTTCGTGGATCCATCGGGCAAACCGCGTGAGGGTAACTCTACGTCGGGCGCCACATCGCCTGTGAGGTAGCGGCGGCCTTCGCCATCACGGCACCGGTTAGGCAAAGATGGCCCAGTTCATCGCCGCGATCGGACTCGTGCTCGTCATTGAAGGACTGCTTTTCGCCGCCTTCCCACGTGCCGCAAAACGGCTGGCGGCGAGTGCGCTCGAGAGTCCGGAGACGTCGCTGCGCGTCGCGGGTATCGCGTCTGCCGTGCTCGGTATTTTACTGATCTGGCTTGTGCGCGGGTGAGTCGGCGCGCGCACTTTCCGCCGCGGCGCCGCGCCAGCGGCGTCGCGATTCCGCCCTAATCCCAAGTGTAATTCGCCGCCGCGAGATCGCCCTTGCGTCCATGTCCGGACGGGAGCACTGTCTCGCCCTCACACTGCAGGAGCTCAGACGTCCATGCTCGGCACGCTTACTCAATTTGTCCGGCAGATCCGCCAGCCAGCCTTAGCCATGCTCGCTGTGGCGGCAATGGCCTTGCCGGCGCTATCGACTTCAGCGGCCGCGCGTGGGCCCGACACCATCGCCGACGTTGCGGAGAAGGTGATCGATGCGGTGGTCAACATCTCTACGTCGCAGAAGGTCGAGACGCGCAACTCTCCACTGCCGCAATTGCCCAACGACCCGCAACTGGACGAGCTGTTCAGGGACTTTTTCAATCGGCGCGGCCAAGGCGAGCCGCAGAACCGCGGCCCGCGCCGAGTCAGTTCGCTCGGTTCCGGCTTCATCCTCGATCCGTCCGGCATCGTCGTCACCAACAACCATGTCATCTCGGAGGCCGACGAGATCACGGTCATTCTCAATGACAGCACCCGCCTGAAGGCCGAGATCATCGGAAGGGATCAGAAGACCGATATCGCGCTGCTCAGGGTCAAGCCGGAAAAGCCGCTCAAGGCGGTGAAATTCGGGGATTCGGACAAACTGCGGCTGGGCGAGTGGGTCATCGCCATCGGCAACCCGTTCAGCCTCGGCGGCTCAGTGACGGCCGGCATCGTCTCGGCGCGCAACCGCGACATCAACTCCGGGCCCTACGATAACTACATCCAGACCGACGCTGCGATCAATCGCGGCAATTCCGGCGGTCCCTTGTTCAATCTCGAAGGCGAGGTGGTCGGCATCAACACCGCAATCATTTCTCCCTCCGGCGGCTCGATCGGCATCGGCTTTTCGGTGCCGTCGAAAACCGCGATGCCGGTGATCGATCAGCTCAAGCAGTTCGGTGAAACGCGCCGCGGCTGGCTCGGCGTGCGCATCCAGCAGGTGACCGACGAGATTGCTGAGAGTCTGAAGGTCAGTCCGCCGCGCGGCGCGTTGGTCGCCGGCGTCGACGACAAGGGTCCGGCCAAGCCCGCCGGCATCGAACCGGGCGACGTCATCGTCAAGTTCGACGGCAAGGACATCAAGGAAATGCGCGACCTGCCGCGTGTCGTTGCCGACACGCCGGTCGGCAAGCAGGTGCCGGTCGTCATCTTTCGCAAGGGCAAGGAAGAGACCAAGACCGTCACGCTTGGGCGGCTCGAGGACGGCGAGCGGGTGGCGGCTGCGGATCCGAAGGGCGACGGCACGTCCGAGAAGCCTGTGGTGAAAAAAACGCTGGGCCTCGAGCTTGCCAACATGTCCGACGATCTGCGCAGGCGTTACAAGATCAAGGACACGGTCAAAGGTGTCGTCATCACTGGTGTCGATGCGAACTCGCCCGCGGCGGACAAGCGGTTGTCCCCCGGCGATGTCATCGTAGAGATCGCGCAGGAGGCGGTGGCGAGCACCGGTGATCTGCAGACCAAGATCGACAAGCTCAAGAAGGACGGCCGCAAGTCCGCGCTGCTGCTCGTCGCGGGCGCCGACGGCGAGCTGCGCTTCGTCGCGCTGAGCCTGCAGTAACGACGATCGAGCAGGTTTCCGCTCACCCCCCCGCGAAAGCCGGGGACTTCGTCTATCGTTCGACGTCCTCCGTTACGAACTCCTCCCGCCGATATCCCTGTGCGTAGAGCAGCGCAGTGAGATCGCCGTGATCGACGCGCGCGGCTGCGGCTTTGGCGACATTCGGCTTGGCGCGGTAGGCGACGCCGAGCCCCGCCGCCTGGATCATAGCAATATCGTTTGCTCCATCGCCGGCGACGAGGGTGGCGTCCGGCGCGATGCCGAGCCGCCGTCTGAGTTCGATCAGCGTGGCGAGCTTGGCCTCGCGCCCGAAGATCGGCTCCATCACTCCTCCGGTCAGCCGGCCGCTGGCATCGACGACGAGCGTGTTGGCGCGGTTCTCGTGAAAGCCGATCATGGCCGCCACGCGCTCGGTGAACAGCGTGAAACCGCCGGTCACGAGACAGGTAAAGACCCCGTTCTTCCGTAAGGTCGCGACCAATGTGCGTGCGCCCGGCGTCAGCCTGATCCGCTCGGCAATCACCTTTTCTGCTACTGATGCAGGGAGGCCCTTGAGCAGCGCGACCCGTTCGCGCAGCGCCGGCGCAAATTCGATCTCACCGCGCATGGCGCGCTCCGTGATGGCGGCGACCTGCGGTTTAACTCCGACGTAATCCGCGAGCTCGTCGATACATTCCTGCCCGATCATGGTGGAATCCATGTCGGCGAGAAAAAGCCGCTTACGCCGGCCGCTCGCGGGCTGCAGCAGCACGTCGATCGGCGCGCCCGCGAGCGCTACGCGCACGTGCTCGGTGAGCGCCCGCGTGTCGGCTGCTTGGGTATTCTCTCGGCCCCCGGTAAAGGGAATATCGGCGGCAATACCGAGCTCGAGCCAGATCGGGGCCTCCGCCGAGGGAAGCGCGCGCCGTGCGCGTTCGATCGCGGCGGCATCGAGCGACGGCGCCGCGGGATTTGAGATCAGCGTCGCAACGAAGGTCATGCAATGACCGACCGGGCAGCAAAGCGGGCGGTGCTTATCGCAGGCCCGACCGCGAGCGGCAAGTCGGCGCTGGCGCTGGCGCTGGCCGAGGCGCTCGGCGGTACGATCATCAACGCCGATGCCATGCAGGTCTATCGCGACCTGCGCATCGTCACCGCCCGTCCAACGCCGGAGGAGGAAGCGCGCGCGCCCCATCTCCTCTACGGCCATGTGGACGCCGCCGAGAACTACTCGGTCGGCCGCTGGTGCGTCGATGCGAACGCAGCGCTTGCGGCAGTCGAGCGGGGAGGGCGCTTGCCCATCCTGGCCGGAGGCACCGGCCTCTATTTCAAGGCGCTGACGCGGGGGCTTGCCGCCATTCCGCCGATCCCGAGCCAGATCCGCTCGGCGGTCGGAGAGCGGCTCAAGCGCGAGGGCATCGCCGCGCTCTATGCCGAACTCAGCGCCCGCGACGATACCAGCGCCCGCCGCTTGATGCCCGGAGATCGCGCGCGCATCAGCCGCGCGCTCGAGGTCGTGTTGGCGACTGGCCGTTCGATCACGGATTGGCACGCGGAGGGTATGAAACCTGCGCTTGATCCGCACGCCGCGGTCAAGGTCTTTCTCGATGTCGATCGAGCGGAGCTCTACCGGCGGATCGATTCCCGTTTCGACGCAATGCTCGCGTCCGGCGCGCTCGACGAGGTGCGTGCGCTCGCCGGACGCCACCTCGACCCTGCACTACCCGCCATGAAGGCGCACGGCGTGCCGTGGCTGATCCGCCACCTCAACGGTGAGATCGATTTGCCGGCGGCGGTGGGCGCGGCAAAGCGCGACACCCGCCGCTACAGCAAGCGGCAGGCCACCTGGTTTCGCCATCAGCTGCCGGACTGGACCTGGATCGCGCCCGAGAGAGCGCTTGGCGAAATCCGCCGCGCGCTCGGCCGCTGACGCTTTTGTCGCCAGAAGCCAGCGGCGGCGACGGCAAGGCCGGCGGCGAGGACCCACCACGCCGGCCGTACCTCCATGTCGATGTCGAAATGGGCGAGCAGGACGCGCCGCGCGTCGACGCCGCTTGTGAACAGGTAGAGCATTGCTTCGCCGATCGCGGTCACCGCGGCGGTGCCGACGGCAAGAAGCAGGAGGTGAAGCGGAGTTACCTCGCCGTTGCGTCGATAGAGCGCCCGGTACGCCAGCAGCCAGATCAGGAACCCCGCCATCAGCACCGGCTCGTAGGTGTTGAGCTTGGATTGTATGAAAAAGTGCACCACGGCGAGCACCGCGATGGCGTAGACGAAGCGATGAAGGGCGTGCCAGCGCCCCGGACCGAGACGGCTGATGGCAGCGTCCGTCGAGGTGGAAGCAAGCGCGATCAAGCCGGCCAATCCAAGCGCGCCGATCGTCAGATAGATGCGCAAGACGATCTCGCTTGCCACTTTCAACAGATCGAAATGCTGGTCCAAGACGTAGAGCGAAAAATGCAGGATGGCATAGCCCGCCGAAGCAACGCCGAGCGTGCGACTGGCGAGAGTGACGCGGGGATAATGGAAGATGCGCTGCGCGGGCGTGATCGCCAGCGTGATCAGGAGGAAACGCAGCGCCCAATCGGCGGCCTGATGGATCGCCTCGGTGATCGGCCGGGCTCCGAGGTCATCGGCTGCGGCCTGATAGGCAATCCACAGCGCCGGCAGCACCGCCGCCACGAAGGCGACGATCTTGACCGGCGACCAGCGCCCGGATCGTTCGCGAAGGAATGGCATGAGCTCAGGCCCGCTCCAGCACCGGCGGCGAAAATACAGGCCCGCAAGATAACGCCCAATCAAATGCGAAGCGCGCGGGCTTCACCGCCGGTCACGATTTGAAGAGGGATGCCTAAAGGGGTGCGGGTGGGCGAGACTTGCTTAGCAGCGCGCTTGGTTAACGATTGGTTCACCCTGGCAGCCCCGAAAGAGGTTCGCTTGACTGGCACTGCTCCAAACCATATAAGTGCCGGCGCAACGAAGTGGCGAGAGAGCGGCCTGATGCGTAATTTTATTGCTCAAGCGCTCGTAGTCGTGACAAGGCGCACCGCCGGGGATGGCTAGGCCATCCGCGAACGTGGCGGTGCGCAAGGGGCCCTCGCGGCCCTTTTTGATTTTCTCGAGTGGGAGACGCGTGGAGTTGACCGATGAACAAGGAAATGACCGGCGCGGAGATGGTGATCGAGGCGCTAGCCGACCAGGGCGTCGAGCATTTGTTCGGCTATCCCGGTGGCGCGGTGCTGCCGATCTATGACGCGTTATTCCAACAGCAGAAGGTCCAGCACATCCTGGTGCGTCACGAGCAGGGCGCGGTGCACGCGGCCGAGGGTTATGCGCGCTCGACCGGCAAGGTGGGGTGCGTGCTGGTGACCTCGGGTCCCGGCGCCACCAATGCCGTCACCGGGCTCACCGATGCCCTCATGGACTCGACACCACTGGTGTGCCTGACGGGGCAGGTGCCAACCCATCTCATCGGCAATGACGCATTCCAGGAATGCGACACGGTCGGCATCACGCGCCCCTGCACCAAGCACAATTATCTCGTGAAGAACGTCGGCGACCTTCCGCGCGTGCTGCACGAGGCGTTTCATATCGCCAAGAGCGGAAGGCCCGGCCCGGTGGTGGTCGACATCCCCAAGGACATCCAGTTCGCCAAAGGCATCTACTCGCGGCCCAAGGAGTTCCAGCACAAGGGCTACCAACCGAAGGTCAAGGGCGACCTCGAACGCATCAAGGTTGCGATCGAGCTCATGCGCCACGCCAAGCGTCCGCTGTTTTACACCGGCGGCGGCGTCGTCAATTCCGGTCCGGAAGCGAGCCATTACCTGCGCGAGCTGGTCAAGCTCACCGGCTTTCCCATCACCTCGACGCTGATGGGGCTCGGCGCCTACGCCGCCTCCGATCCGCATTGGCTGGGCATGCTCGGCATGCACGGCACTTACGAGGCGAACATGTCGATGCACGATTGCGACCTGATGATCTGCATCGGTGCGCGTTTCGACGACCGCATCACCGGCCGGCTCGATGCCTTCTCACCCGGATCGAAGAAGGTCCACGTCGACATCGATCCGTCGTCCATCAACAAGAACGTCAAGGTCGACATTCCGATCATCGGCGACTGCGCTCACGTCCTCGAGGACATGGTGCGGCTGTGGCGCTCGACTGCGATGCATGCCGACAAAGCGGCGCTCGACGCCTGGTGGAAGCAGATCGACAAGTGGCGTGGGCGCAAATCGCTCGCCTATCGGAATTCGAACGAGCTGATCAAGCCGCAATACGCCATCGAACGGCTCTACGAGCTGACCAAGGACCGCGACACCTACATCACAACAGAGGTGGGCCAGCATCAGATGTGGGCGGCGCAGTTCTACCGGTTCGAGCAGCCGAACCGCTGGATGACCTCCGGCGGTCTCGGCACCATGGGCTATGGGCTGCCGGCGGCGGTCGGCGTGCAGCTGGCGCATCCGAATTCGCTGGTCATCGATATCGCCGGCGAAGCCTCGGTGCTCATGACCATGCAGGAGATGTCGACGGCGGTGCAGTACGACCTGCCGATCAAGATTTTCATCATCAACAACCAGTACATGGGAATGGTGCGGCAATGGCAGGAGCTGCTGCACGGCGGTCGCTACGCGCATTCCTATACCGAGGCGTTGCCCGACTTCGTGAAGCTGGCCGAGGCCTATCATGCGGTCGGCATCCGCTGCGAGCGCCCCGGCGACGTCGATGGAGCGATCCGCGAGATGATCGGCGTGAACAGGCCGGTGATCTTCGATTGCGTGGTCGATCCCAACGAGAACTGCTTCCCGATGATCCCCTCCGGCCGCGCCCACAACGAGATGCTGCTCGGCGACGCCACCGTGAGCGTCGAGGACGCCATCACCGAGGAAGGCAAGGTGATGGTGTGAACCCGATTGCCTCAGGCGAAGCTGCCTCCCGGCCTCATGCTGAGGAGCATCGCAGCGCCCGCGAACTCATTGATGCACCAGCATGGAGGCGCTGCGATGCGTCTCGAAGCATGAGGGCGTTTACGCCCGTCTTCAACGCACAATGCGGCCGCCCTCGTCCTTCGAGACGGGCGCACGCAGCCTTGCTCGCGGAGCGCAATGACTTTGCCGCGTGGGCCCTCCTCAGGACGAGGGCGGAGCGGACTTTCAGGGCAAGGATGTTCGCGTGAACGCCACCCACTATCCCGCCGCGACCGTCTCAGAACAGATCGAGGCCCATACCTTGTCGGTGCTGGTCGACAATGAGCCGGGCGTGCTGGCGCGGGTGATTGGCCTGTTCTCCGGCCGCGGCTACAACATCGATTCGCTCACGGTCTCCGAAACCGAGCATGAGAAGCACCTCTCGCGCATCACCATCGTGACGCGCGGCACGCCCATGGTGATCGAGCAGATCAAGAATCAGCTCGACCGGCTCGTGCCGGTGCACCGCGTCGTCGACATGACCGTAGCCGGACCGCACATCGAGCGCGAACTCGCCATGGTCAAGGTGCGCGGCAAGGGGGAGCACCGCATGGAGGCGCTGCGGCTCGCCGACGCGTTCCGTGCCCGCGTGATCGACGCCTCGACCGAAAGCTTCGTGTTCGAGATCACTGGCGCGAGCGAGAAGATCGAGAGCTTCGTGGCGCTCATGATCCCACTCGGCTTGGTCGAGGTCTCGCGCACCGGCATCGTCGCCATCGGCCGTGGTCCGGAGGGGATGTGATTCAGTCGCCGGGCTTGTCGCGGCGTTTCATTGAACCTAGAAGCAGCACCGGCAGAGGCAGCCGCCAAGATCCGGCCCAAGCAGGGGGAGTAACCATGCGCGTTTATTACGATCGCGACGCCGACATCAATCTGATCAAGGGCAAGAAGATCGCCATCATCGGCTACGGCAGCCAGGGGCACGCCCATGCGCTCAACCTGCGCGATTCCGGCGTCAAGAACGTAGCGGTTGCGCTGCGCAAGGGCTCGCAAGGCGTGAAGAAGGCACAAGCCGAAAAGCTCAAGGTGATGGAGGTCGCCGCTGCCGCCAAATGGGCGGACGTGATGATGATGCTCACGCCCGACGAGCTGCAGGCTGACATCTATCGCGAGCACCTCGCCGACAACATGAAAGAGGGCGCGGCGCTGATGTTCGCGCACGGCCTCAACATCCATTTCAACCTGATCGAGCCGCGCGCTGATCTCGACGTGATGATGATCGCGCCCAAGGGTCCCGGCCATACCGTGCGCGCGGAGTACCAGCGCGGCGCCGGCGTGCCGGTGCTTATGGCGGTGCACAAGGACGTCTCCGGCAATGCCCACGATCTCACGCTCTCGTACGGAGCGGCCATCGGCGGCGGGCGCGCCGGCATCATCGAGACCACGTTCCGGGAGGAATGCGAGACCGACCTGTTCGGCGAGCAATCGGTGCTCTGCGGCGGACTGGTCGAACTGATGAAGGCCGGCTACGAGACCCTGGTTGAGGCCGGTTACGCGCCAGAAATGGCCTATTTCGAGTGCGTGCACGAAGTGAAGCTGATCGTCGATCTCATTTACGAGGGCGGCATCGCCACCATGAATTATTCGGTCTCGAATACCGCCGAATACGGCGAATACGTCTCGGGTCCGCGCGTCGTCAACGACGCAACGCGCGCCGAGATGAAGCAGATCCTCGCGGACATCCAGTCCGGCAAGTTCGCCAAGGAGTGGATGCTGGAGAACCGCGTGAACCAGACTTCGTTCAAGGCCATGCGCGCCAAGATGGCTGCGCATCCGATCGAGGAGATCGGCGCCAAGCTGCGCGCCATGATGCCGTGGATCAAGCAGCGCGCGCTGGTGGATCGCAGCAGGAACTGATCCGCGGCATCCGTGCTGACGGGCTCGCCTCCATGCCGCCTGCCGTTTCGCTCTCGCAAGTGAGCGTCACGTTTCGGCTCGCCGCCGGGGGCAGCTATCCGGCGGTCGAGGGCGTCTCGTTAGCGGTTTCGGCTGGCGAGTTCGTGGCCATTGTCGGCCCGACCGGCTGCGGCAAATCGACCTTGCTCAACATCGCCGCCGGGCTGATCGCACCTTCGTCGGGCCGCATCGACGTCTTCGGCGCGCCGCTTGCCGGGCTCAACCGTCAAGCCGGCTACCTGTTTCAAGCGGAAGCGCTGTTTCCATGGAAGACCGCGCTCGACAACGTTGCGATCGGGCTCGAGACCGCAGGGGTCGCGCGGCCGCTGACGCGCGAGCGCGCGCAGGCCTGGCTTACCCGCGTCGGCCTCTCCGACTTCGCCGCGCGCTATCCGCACATGCTCTCGGGCGGCCAAAGGAAGCGCGTCGGCCTGGTCCAGGTGCTCATCCGCGATCCGAAAATCCTGCTGATGGACGAGCCATTCGGACCGCTCGACGCGCAGACGCGGCAGATCATGGGCAATCTGCTGCTCGATCTGTGGAATGCCGACCGCAAGGCTGTGCTGTTCGTCACCCACGATCTCGAGGAGGCGATCGCGCTGTCCGATCGCGTGGTGATCATGTCGGCGGGCCCCGCCGCGCGCATCATCGGCGACTGGAAGGTCGCGTTGCCGCGCCCGCGCGACATCGCCGAGGTCAAGATCGAGCCCGCGTTTCAGGACCTGCACCGCGAGATCTGGGCCACGCTGAAGGCCGAGGTGCTCAAGGGCTACGCGCAGACCGGCGGCGGGTGATGCAGCGATCGTTTTGCGCTGGCCTTGCGGTGTCAGGCCCCGCGCGGGCGGGTATCCCGTAATCGCAGACGGTGCGATGAGGAAAGATCTTGCTGCGTTCTCGGCTCGGTGATTACTGGATCATCCGCTTGCGCGGATGATGACGGCGGAGGTGGTATCCGTGTCTCGCGCCAAACTCCTCGTGCTCCAGCTTCTCGTCGCCGTCGCCGCGGTGCTGCTCTGGCAGCTTTTCACCACGGTGCCGATCGCCGGCGTGAAGCTGCTCCCGCCGTTCTTCTTCTCGACCCCCTATGACGTGGCGGCGCGCATCGTCAAATGGTTCGTCGAGGGCACGATCTGGAAGCATCTGTGGATCACGCTGATCGAAGCCTTGCTCGCCTTCGTGATCGGATCGCTTGCCGGAATCCTGGTCGGCTTTTGGTTCGCGCAGCAGCCGCTGGTCGCTGCCGTATTCGACCCGTACGTCAAGATGATCAACGCGTTGCCGCGCGTGGTGCTGGCACCGATCTTCGCGCTCTGGCTCGGCCTCGGTATCTGGTCGAAGGTCGCGCTCGGCGTCACGCTGGTTTTCTTCATCGTGTTCTTCAACGTGTATCAGGGCGTCAAGGAGGTGAGCCCGACCGTGCTGGCCAATGCCCGCATGCTGGGCATGAGCGAGCGGGCGCTCATGCGCCACGTCTATTGGCCCTCGGCGCTGTCCTGGATGTTCTCCTCGCTTCATACTTCGGTCGGCTTCGCGGTGGTCGGCGCCGTGGTCGGCGAGTATCTCGGCTCGGCCGCCGGGCTCGGCTACATCATCCAGCAGGCCGAAGGCGTGTTCGATGTGGCCGGCGTGTTTGCCGGCATGCTGGTCCTTGCTGTCTTCGTCATCGGCATCGATTTCGTGGTCACGCTGGTCGAACGGCGGCTTCTGGTCTGGCGGCCGGTGGCGGCCGAAACGCGCACATAAGTCGCGCCCGGGCGGCTTCCCGCGGCCTTTCCATGGACCTATAAGACGCCGATGAGGGCGCTCACTTCAGCTGCCGGGAGGACATGAAAATGGGCAAAGCCGTTATAGCCGTGCTCGCGCTGGCGCTTTCGCTCTCGGGGACCGCGCACGGCCAAGCCGTCGAGAAGAAACAGGTGACCTTCGCGGTCGGCGGCAAGACTGCGCTCTATTATCTGCCGCTGACGATCTGCGAGCGCCTCGGCTATTTCAAGGAGCAGGGCCTCGAGGTCACCATCAATGATTTCCGCGGCGGTGCGCAGTCGCTGCAAGCATTGGTCGGCGGCTCCGTCGACGTCGTCACCGGCGCCTACGAGCACACCATCCGCATGCAGGCCAAGGGTCAGGACATCAAGGCCGTGATCGAGCTCGGGCGCTTTCCCGGGATTGTCGTCGGGGTGCGCAAGGAGAAGGCGGCGAGCTACAAATCCGCGGCCGACCTCAAGGACATGAAGATCGGCGTGAGCGCGCCGGGCTCGTCGACCAACTTTTTCGTGATGTATCTGATGTCGAAGGCCGGGCTCAAGCCGACCGACGCCTCCTATATCGGGGTCGGCATCGGTCCCTCCGCCGTCGCGGCGATAAAGAAAGGCGAGATCGACGCCCTATCCAATCTCGATCCAATGATCACCAAGCTCGAACAGGACGGCGATATCAAAGTCGTCGCCGACAGCCGATCGGAGGAGGGGACGCGCGCGATTTTCGGCGGCTCGAACCCGGCGGCGGTGCTCTACGTCAAGCAGGATTTCATCGACAAGAATCCAGCAACCGTGCAGGCGCTGGTCAATGCGTTCTACAAGACGCTGCAGTGGCTGGACAAGGCGACGCCCGAGGAGATCGCCGCCACCGTGCCGGAGGACTATTTTCTCGGTGACAAGGCGCTCTACATCGCCGCAGTCAAGGCCAACAAGCCGGCCTATTCCCGCACCGGCGTCATTCCGCCCGCCGGCATGAAATCGGCCGCCGACATGCTCATCGCCTTCGACGACGAACTCAAGAACGCCAAGGTCGACCTCGCGAAGACCTTCGACGGCCGCTTTGTCGCCAAGGCCGCGGCACAAGTCCAGGCACGCTAACAGCAGCTCGATTGTCATCGTCCGCAAAAGCGGACGATCCGGTCATCGCCGGAGTGGTCCTCGGAGGGCGAGCGTCGCGGGTCGCCCTCACCGGGGACGAGCTGGTGCGTTCTTCAACCCCCGGCAGGGGGAACTCACAGCCTCCTCGGCTCTTGTCATGACGGTCCTATTACAGAAATATGACAAGCGCCCGCCGCGGTGACTGTGAGCGCGGCTCTAGGCTCAAGTCATGCCGCCCGCCGTCACCCACCTGAAAGATCGCCTCGTCGCCGCCGATCGCCGGCAGGCCGCCGGCCTTGCGCTCCTTGCCGCCATTCATCTCGTTGCCTTCGGCATATTGCTTTGGTCGGAGGCCGAGCCGGCGGCCCGCGCGGCTTTCGTCCTCACCTGGGGCCTGCTCAACTTTTTCTGGCTTGTCCTGCTGCGGCGTCCGCTGACGTCGGCGGCGCTCTCGCTCATGCTGATCGTCATCCTGGTCGTGTTGTCGCAGTTCAAGCACAGCGTGCTCATGATGACGGCGACGTTCGTCGACCTGATGGTCATCGACTCCGCCACCTTCCTGTTCTTCATCAGGGTCAATCCCGGCCTGGTCTTGAAACTGGCACTCGCCGTTGCACTGATGATCCCCGTATGGGTCTTCCTGTGGCGCGCCGACCCGTTCCGCCTGCGTCGCAGCCGTGCCTTGCTCGGCTGGCTGCCTTGCCTAGCCGCGCTTGCCGCGCTGTCGTTTGCGGTGCCCACGGACCGGGAGGACGAGTTTTATCCGCATCAATACGTCTCCAAATTTGCGCGGTCGGCCGCCATTGCGGCCGTCGATCTGACCACCGGGGGCGTACTGGAGGCCGATCCCGCGAGCGCGGACCGCCTGAATCTCGGCACCGGCGCAGCCTGCGAGGCATCCCGCAAGCTGCCGCACATTGTCATGGTGTTCGACGAGTCGAGCTTCGATGCCACCATGCTGCCGGGAGTCAAGGTTCCGCCCGATTATCGGGACCGGTTTCGCTCCTCCGATGGCAAGACTCGCGCCTTCGTGGTGGAGGGCGCCGGCGGCCCGAGCTGGTACACCGAGTACAACGTCCTCACCGGCCTCTCGGCGCGCTCGTATGGCCGTTTCGCCGAGTCGGTCACGCGCTTGGCCGCCGGGCGCGTCAAGCGCGGCCTGCCACACGCCCTGCGCAAGTGCGGTTATGGCACCTACAGCCTTTACTCCTGGTTCGGCGCCTTTGTGGGTGCGCGTGGCTTTCACACATCCGCCGGCATCGAGCATTTCCTCGACGCGAAGCAGCTGCATACCGGGCCGGCCGATACCGATACCTTTTACTATGACCATGCCGCGCGAGTGATCGCTCAAGATCCAGGTCATGGTCCGGTGTTCGTCTTCGTCTACCTTGCCATGAACCACTTCCCCTGGGACTTCCGCTACCGTCCCGATCTCCTGCCCGGCTGGGTCAATCCTGGAAACCCGTTCGAGATCGACGAATATCTTCGCCGCCAGGAGCTGAGCGCGCACGACTACGCGCAATTCAAAGAGCGTCTCGCGCGCGAATTTCCCGACCAGCAGTTCCTGATGGTGCGCTTCGGCGATCACCAGCCGCTCTTTGCCAAGCGGTTGTTGGACCCGACGCTCGACCAAGCCGATGTGGCAGCGCGCATCCTGCAGCGCGACCCCCGTTACTTCACCACCTATTACGCGATCGAGGGCCTGAATTTTCAGCCGGTCGATCTGTCGTCCGCGCTCGAGACGCTCGACGCGCCCTACCTTCCGCTTGTGGTGCTGGAAGCGGCGGGAGTACCGCCCGATCCCACCTTCATAGAGCAGAAGAAGATCCTCAGCCGTTGCCGGGGCCTGTTCTATCTTTGCGCCGGCGGCGCGGAGGCCCGGCGCTTCAATCGGCTGCTGATCGATGCGGGGTTGATCAAGGGACTCTGAAGCGGCGGGCAAGCTCCGCAATGAATGGATATTAATCGGCGGCACACTGCCCCCCGCCGGTCTTTTGACCTTGAAATGACAAGTTTAATACCGTTTTATGACAGCGGTCCGTGTGCCGGGCGCAAAGTCTGTCATTGCCGGGCACGGGCCGCCTGCCATGCCTTCCTGCCTTGCATCTCTGACCAGCCGTTGGGCCGCCGCGGAGACCCCGCGCGGCAAGCTGGGGATTGTGCTGCTGGCGGCCCTGCACTTGGCGGCCCTCGGCCTCCTCGTCTGGAGCGAAATCGGCCTCGTGCCGAAGCTCGTATTCTGCTTCACGTGGGGCCTGCTCAACTTCTTCTGGCTCGCCGTGCTGCGCCGTCCGATCGTGTCGGCGGCGCTGTCGCTTACGATCGTCGTCGTGCTCATCCTGCTCTCACGACTCAAATACGAGATCATCTGGATGACCGCGAATTTCCTCGACGTGATGATCATCAACGCCGACACGATCAGCTTTCTGTTGGCTGTGAAGCCTGAGCTTTATGGCAAAATCCTCCTCGCGTTCGCACTGATATTTCCGGCGCTGGCGCTCATCTGGTGGGCCGACATGTTGCGCGTGCGATTGCGCACCGCGGGGATAGGATTCATGGGATGCGCGGCCGCGCTCCTCGGCGTCTCGCTCGCCTTTCCCCAGGAGGAGTGGGACACGTTCGTGGGCGAGGGTTATGTGTCGAAATTCGCCCGCTCGGGCGTCACCGCCATCTCCGAGTTTGCGACGCGCGGATATATGGAATCCGATGCCGCCATCACCGATCGCCTCCGCACGCTGCCGAGCGAGGTGTGCCTACCGGGGGCAAAGGCGCCGCACATCATTTTGGTACACGACGAATCGAGCTTCGACATCCGAGTCTTGCCCGGAGTGAAGGTCGCCGAGGATTACGGTGATCATTTCCGTTCCTTCGACGGCAAGCGCCGCCACTTCATCAGCGAAGGCGCGGGCGGTCCGAGCTGGTACGCCGAGTACAACGTGCTCGCGGGCCTCTCGGCCCGCTCGTTCGGGCGCTTCGCCTATTATGTGACGCAGATCGCCGCCGGCCGTGTGGAGCGCGGGTTGCCCACGGCGCTGCGCCGATGCGGTTATCGGACCTTTTCGATTTACCCGGCACTCGGCGCCTTCATGAGCGCCAGAAATTTCCAGACCACGACGGGCATGGAGAGATTTCTCGATCAGGGCGCGCTGGGCACCAATCGCATCGAGCCCGACCGTTTCTACTACGACGCCGCGTTGCGCATGATCGAACGCGAGCGCGACAAGGGGCCGATGTTTCTCTTCGTCTACCTCGCCGCAAACCATTATCCCTGGAACCACCGCTGGCGGCCCGAGCTGACGCCGGACTGGAAAGAGCCGGGAAACACGGCTGACGTCGACGAATATTTGCGGCGGCAGACCATGAGCTTCGGCGCCTATGCCGAGTTACTGGATCGGCTTGGTCGGCAATTTCCCGGCGAATCGTTCTTGCTGGTGCGCTACGGGGACCATCAGCCGGATTTCGCATCGTTCATGCTCGAGCCCGCGCTCGATGAGGCGGGCATCAACCGGCGGCTGATGACGTATGATCCGCGCTATTACACGACCTACTACGCGATCGACGTCATCAATTTCAAACCCGTCAATCTCTCCTCCGCGCTCGACACGATCGAGGGCCCCTATCTTCCGCTCGTTGTGCAGGAGGCAGCCGGCCTGCCGCTCGATCCCTCCTTCGCCGAGCAGAAACGAATTCTGGAGCGCTGCAAGGGGCTATTCTACGCCTGCGCCGGCGGCGCCGAGGCGCGCCGCTTCAATCGGCTGCTCATCGACGCCGGCTTGATCAAGGGGCTTTGAGCAACCGACGCCGCGCACGCGGTGGGTAACCCTCGCCCCGCCATAAGCGCGTTCACGCGCGTCTTCGACGCGCTATGGCGAGGGTCGCGCACCGAATGCGCTGCGCTGGTATGCATCAAGCACAAGCGAACGTACTCTAGACCTGAGGAGGCTCCAATGCGCCGTCGTTTCGCGACGCTCGATGTGTTTACCGACCGGCGCTTTGCCGGCAATCCGCTCGCCGTGGTGCTCGAGGCCGAGGGGCTCGAGGCGGATGTCATGCAGGCCATCGCACGCGAGTTCAATCACCCGGAGACGGTGTTCGTCTTCGCGCCGGCCGATGCGGGCCACCGCGCCCGCGTTCGCATTTTTACTCCGGTCCAGGAGCTGCCGTTCGCCGGACACCCGACCGTCGGGACCGCGGTGCTGCTCGCGATCTGCGATCGCGCCGCCAGCGGGAGCGACCTCGTGCTGGAGGAAGGCCTCGGCGCGGTGCGCTGCACCCTGGAATCAGTCAACGGCGCAGGCGGCGGGGCCCGCTTTGCGATTCCGAAACTGCCGCGCGAGGTCGGGCCGGCGGCGGACACCGCTGCCATTGCGGCGGCGCTGTCGCTTGAGCCAAGCGATATCGACGGCCGGCCGGCGCGGGGATCGGCCGGCATCCCCTTCACCTTCGTTGCGATCGGGAGCCTCGATGCGATGGCGCGTTGCCGTCCCGATGCCGCGAAATTCGATTCCGCCTTCCCCGATCGCGCAGCCTACGTGTTTTGCAACGAGACCGCCGACCCCGGGCACCATTTTCGCGCGCGAATGTTCGCGCCCGGCCTGGGCATCCCGGAAGATCC
>Ga0137373_10000432_pt1 | contig 40219 bp, 25 predicted proteins | sample SagtaG_5_FD_104912 | JGI IMG/M metagenome (GOLD analysis project Ga0137373, IMG submission 104912) | Vadose zone soil microbial communities from Sagehorn Ranch, Mendocino, California, USA - Sage1_R_80_16 metaG | ecosystem: Environmental > Terrestrial > Soil > Vadose zone | place: USA... | reverse complement strand
CGTCTTGCCCGTGCGCGGCGCCGCGACGATCAGGCCGCGCTGGCCCTTGCCGATCGGGGCAACGAGATCGAGTACCCGCGAGGTCATATTGCTCGGGACCTCGAGCTTGATGCGGTCCTGCGGATAGAGCGGCGTGAGGTTGTCGAAGAAAATCTTCTCCCGGGCGATGTCGGGGTGCTCGAAGTTGACCGCCTCGACCTTGATGAGGGCGAAGTAGCGCTCCCCTTCCTTGGGCGGGCGGATCTGGCCCGACACCGTGTCGCCCGTGCGCAGGTCGAACTTGCGGATCTGCGAGGGCGAGACGTAGATGTCGTCGGGGCCCGGCAAGTAGTTGTACTCGGGCGCGCGCAGGAAGCCGAAGCCGTCCGGCAGGCACTCGAGGACGCCCTCCGAGAAAATCAGCCCCTTCTTCTCCGTCTGCGCCTGCAGGATCTTGAAGATCAGATCCTGCTTGCGCATCCCGGTCGCGTTCTCGACCTCCAGGTCTTTCGCGATCTTCAAAAGCTGCGGGATCTTGATCTCGTGCAGCGCCCGGATGTCGAGCGTGTCGGCGGGCTCGGCGCCTTGCTCCTCCTCGGCCGTGTCGGGGAGCCCCTCGGTCGGAGGCTCCAGGGTCTCGACGTCGGAGTCGTTCGGTCCCTTTCTCTTGGCCATGGCTCTACACCTCTTCCTCTCGGATGCGGCGGCGGATCTCCCGACGCAAGATGTCGACCCCTTCTCCGGTCTTGGCCGACACCGGCCAGATCTCCCCGTGAAGCTGCTCGAGCCGGCGCCGCGCGCGGAACTGCTCGGCGGAGGAGAGGCGGTCCCATTTCGTCGCCACCGCGATCTGCCGGATTCCCCGTCCCTCCAGGTACTCGCGGATCCGAAGGTCCGCCTCGGCCTCCGGCACCCGGGGGTCCACGAGCTGCACGGCCAGGTTCACGCGGCCGCTCCCGAAGAGCTCTTCGGCGAGCCCCGCCCAGGCCTCGCGCTGCCCGCGGGAAGCCCGCGCAAAGCCGACGCCTGGCAGGTCCGCCACATGATGCCCTTCATCCGTTTCATAAAAGTAGATCCCGCGAGTCTTTCCCGGTGTCTTGCCGACCCGGGCCGAATGCGTGCCCAGAAGACGGTTCAACAAGCTCGACTTGCCGACGTTCGACCGCCCGACGAACGCCACGACCGGGAGCATTCTCTTGGGAAAATCCTCCCGGCGGTGGACCGCGGCAACCAGAGCGCCGCGGACGGTGTCGCTTTTCAAAATGGTGAGTCGCACGCAGGGGGCCCGGAGAGACGCAAGGTCCCCCGCTGACCCCTAATGTGCGACCGTGCCCCCCTCCGCGGGCGGCTGCGCGGCCGGCGCCATCGCCGAGGCCGTTGCCGGGGCGCTCTCCAGGGCGACCTTGATCACTTCGTCCATGTTGCTGACGAGGTGAAACTCCATCTGCGTGCGGATCTCTTCGGGAAGCTCGTCCAGGTCCTTCTCATTCTCGGCCGAGAGAATGATCGTCCGGATGCCGGCGCGATAGGCGGCCAGCGCCTTGTCCTTGATGCCGCCGACCGGCAGGACCTTGCCGCGCAGGGTGATCTCGCCCGTCATGGCGACGTCCTTCAAGACCGGGATCTTCGTCACAGCCGAGAAGAGTGACGTCGCCATCGTGATGCCGGCCGAGGGGCCGTCCTTGGGAATCGCCCCTTCCGGCACGTGGATATGAATGTCGTACTTCTCGTGGAAGTTCGGGTCGGCATCGTACATCTCGGCGCGACTGCGCACGTAGGACACGCCGGCCCGAGCGGACTCCTGCATGACGTCGCCGAGCTGCCCGGTCAACGTCAGGTTGCCCTTGCCCTTGAGCAAGCTCGTCTCGACCGTGAGGATCTCGCCCCCGGCCTGGGTCCAGGCCAGGCCCGTTGCGGTGCCGACCTCCGAGACCTCTCCCTTGCGCTGGTTGCGGAACTTGGCCTTGCCGAGGAAGTCTCGCAGGTTCTCCGGCGTCACTCTGACCGGAACATCGGCCTTCTTCTGCACGATCTTGCGCGCGACCTTCCGGCAGACGCCGGCGATCTCGCGCTCCAGGTTGCGAACGCCGGCCTCTCGCGTGTGGTTCTCGATGATCGCCATGATCGTGTCGTCGCCGATCGCGATCTGCTCGGACTTCAGCCCGTTGGCCTCGACCTGCTTGGGCACCAGATATTGCCGTGCGATCGCCACCTTCTCGTTGGGCGTGTACCCGGAGAGCGGGATCTGCTCCATCCGGTCCTTCAGGGCCGGCGGGATGGGGTCCGCGATGTTGGCCGTGGCGATGAACATGACCTTCGAGAGGTCGTACTCGACGTCGAGGTAGTGGTCCACGAAAGTGTGGTTCTGCTCGGGATCCAGGACCTCGAGCAGGGCCGATGCCGGATCTCCCCGGAAGTCGGAGGACATCTTGTCGACCTCGTCGAGCAGGAAGACGGGATTGACTGTCCCGGCCTTCTTCATCATCTGCACGACCTGGCCGGGGAACGCCCCGATGTAGGTTCGCCGGTGGCCCCGGATCTCCGCCTCGTCGCGCACGCCCCCCAAGGAAAGCCGCACGAACTTGCGGTTGAGCGAGCGAGCGATCGACTTCGCGAGCGACGTCTTGCCCACGCCCGGCGGGCCGACGAAGCAGATGATCGAGCCTTTCGTCTTCTGGACGAGCTGCCGCACCGCCAGGAACTCGAGGATGCGCTCCTTGACCTTCTCGAGCCCGTAGTGGTCGTCGTTTAGGATCTTCTCGGCCCGCGTCAGGTCCTTCGATTCGCGGGAGGCCTTCTTCCACGGGACCCCCACCAGCCACTCGATGTAGTTGCGCGAAACCGTCGCCTCGGCCGAGACCGGCGGCATGGCCTCCAGGCGCTTGAGCTCCTGCTCGGCCTTCTCGCGAACTTCCTTCGGCATGCCCGCTGTGGCGATCTTCTTTTTCAGATCCTCGACTTCATCGGCCCGATCGTCCTTGCGCCCGAGCTCCTGGTGGATGGCCTTGATCTTTTCGTTGAGGTAATACTCCTTTTGGGCCTTCTCCATCTGCTTCTTGACCTTGTTGTTGATCCGGCGGTCGATGTTCACCTTTTCGATCTCGACCTCCAACAGGTCCTGGAGCTTCTGGAGCCTTTCGGCGGCGGTTTCGGCCTCGAGCAGCATCTGTTTGTCTGGGGTGGCCACCGTCAGGTGCGCGGAGAGCGTGTCGGCGAAACGCTCGGGCTCGTCGATCTTGAGCGAGGCCGCCAGCCCCTCGAAGGCGAGGGTGTGCGACAGCTTGGCGTACTGCTCGAAGAGACCGAGCACTTTCGCCATGTACTCCTTCAGGGCCGGAGCGTCAGCCGGGCGGGGAGGAAGGGTTTCGACGGAGACCCAGAGGCAAACGCCGCGCTTCTCGAAGGACTGGATGCGGGCGCGGCGCACGCCTTCGACCATGACCTTGATGTGGCCGTTCGGGAGCTTCAAGGACTGGGCCACGGTCGCGACGACGCCGATGGCGTAGATGTCCTCCCCCGACGGCTCGTCGAGTTGCGGGTTCTTCTGCGCGGCGAGGAAGAGGCGCTTCGACGGCAGCGCCAGCGCCGCCTCGAGCGCCTGGATGGAGGAATCCCGGCCCACCACGAAAGGGGCCATCTGGTGGGGAAACACCACCATATCCCGCAGCGGGACCAGCGGCAGGGATTCCACGTTACCTCGCGTCGCGTTTTCGGGGTTTGTCATGGGTCCGGGTCCTTCGAAGCGCCCGGCGGCGAACCGGACGGGCGCCGGCTCGCGGGGAAGGCAGGTGCCCTACCCCGCTTTGCGAAGAATGGTGATCGGGTTGGTGCGATTCTTGACCACGTCCTTTGTGATGACGCATTCCTCGATATCGTCGTCCGAGGGGATCTGGTACATCACGTCGAGCATGAGATCTTCGATGATGATCTTGAGGCCCCGGGCACCGACGTTGCGGGCCAAAGCTTCTCCGGCGATGGCTTCGATAGCGTCATCGGTGAAACGCAGCTGGACGTTCTCGAATTCCAACATCGTCTGGTACTGCTTCACAAGCGAGTTCTTGGGCTCCTTCAAGATCTCGACGAGGGCGGACTGATCGAGCTCGGTCAGGGTCGCCACGACCGGCAGCCGGCCCACGAACTCCGGGATCATGCCGTACTTGATGAGGTCCTCCGGGTGGACCTTCTCGAGCAGCACTCCCGAGCGCTTCTCTTTCTTCGACGCGATCTTCGCCCCGAAGCCCATCGTCTTCTCGGTCATGCGCCGGCTGATGATGTCATCGAGGCCCACGAACGCCCCGCCGCAGAGGAAGAGGATGTTCGTGGTGTCGATCTGGATGAACTCCTGGTGCGGGTGCTTGCGTCCGCCCTGGGGCGGCACATTGGCGACGGTGCCTTCGAGGATCTTCAAGAGCGCCTGCTGGACGCCCTCGCCCGAGACGTCGCGGGTGATGGACGGGTTCTCGCCTTTGCGGGCGATCTTGTCCACTTCGTCGATGTAGACGATCCCGCGCTCGGTCTTCTCCTTGTCGTTGCCGGCAGCCTGGTAAAGCTTGAGGATGATGTTCTCGACGTCCTCGCCGACGTAGCCCGCCTCGGTCAACGTGGTGGCGTCCACGATCGTGAACGGGACCGAAAGCAGCTTGGCGAGCGTCTGGGCGAGCAGCGTCTTGCCCGTGCCCGTCGGCCCGATCAAGAGGATGTTCGACTTCTGGAGCTCCACGTCCTGGAGCTTGCGGTTCTTGTCGAGGTAATCGATCCGCTTGTAGTGGTTGTAGACGGCCACAGCGAGCTTCTTCTTGGCCTGCTCCTGGCCGATCACGTAGCTGTCGAGGAACTCCTTGATCTCCTTGGGCTTGGGGAGCTTCGTCTCGGGAGCCTGCGTCTCCAAGACCCGGTCTTCGGCAATGATGTCGAGGCAGATGTCGACGCACTCGTCACAAATGTAGACGGTCGGCCCGGCGATCAGCTTCTTGACGTCCCGCTGGCTCTTGTTGCAGAAGGAGCAGCGAAGGACGTCGCCGTTTCCGGTTTTCTTCGACATTCAGCCTCCGGTGGGATGACCGATTATAACCCCGGCCAATCTAGCACACCTGCCGGGCGTAACGCTCGCCCTGTCAGGCTCTTCGGGGTCCGAAGGCCCCTAGCCCGCGGCTTTGAGGGCGACATGGTCACGGCGGGAGTAGATGGTGTCCACCAGGCCGTACTTCCTGGCGTCCTCGGCCTCGAGAATGTAGTCGCGGTCGGTGTCCTTGGCGATCTTCTCGATCGGCTGACTCGTGTGCTTGGCCAGAATCTCGTTGATCCGTTCGCGCATCTTCAGGAGATCTTTGGCGTGGATCTCGATGTCCGCGGCCTGGCCCTGAAGGCCGTAGCCGAGAGGCTGGTGGATCAGGAAGCGGGAGTTGGGAAGAGCGTAGCGTTTTCCCGGAGCTCCAGCCGCCATCAGCACCGCCGCCATCGAGGCCGCCTGGCCGATGCAGATCGTGGAGACGTCGGGCTTCACGTACTGCATCGTGTCGTAGATGGCCATGCCCGACGAAATGATCCCTCCCCCCGAATTGATGTAGAACGAGATGTCTTTCTCCGGGTTTTCCGACTCCAGGAACAGCATCTGCGCGATGATCAGGTTGGCGATCGTGTCGTCGATCGGCTGGCCCAGGAAGATGACGTTGTCTTTCAGGAGCCGCGAGTAGATGTCGTACGCCCGCTCTCCGCGAGCCGTCTGCTCGATAACCATGGGAACCAGGACCATGCCGCCCCCCTCGTCGTCGTCTTCCATCCCAAACAACTCCGCCGCCGAGCGGTTCATTTCACCTCGACGGGCTCACCAGAGGGTAACACTCGCGCCGCTGCAATCAAGCGGTCGAGAGCTCGGGAGAGCCTCAACTCGTCCCGCAGCGCTTCGAGACCTCCGGCCTGAGCCATCTCTTCGCGCAGGGCGGCCGGCTCGACGCCGCGCCGGGCGACTGCCCGCTTGAACTCGGCCTCCAGCTCCGTCTCCGTCACCTGGACGCCTTCGCGGTCCGCAATCGCGTCGAGCACCAGGTACTCCTGGACCCGCCGCTCGGCCCCGGGCCGCGCGTCGTTGCGGAGCTTTTCCCAGTCCGCTCCCTGCGGATCGACGCCGCTCGCGGCAAGGTACCGAGCGTACTCGCGCAGCGACGCGTGCAGCTCGGACTCGACCAAGACTTCCGGCGCCGGGACCTTTGCGCGCGAGAGGAGCACGTCGAGGATCTGCCGCCGAAACTTCCGGCGCCGCTCGCCTTCCTTTTCGCGCCTCAGGCCCGCCCTCGCCTTCTCGCGCAGGCCCTCCGCCGTCTCGCCTTCGGCCACGAGCTTCGCGAACTCATCGTCGAACGCAGGCAATTTCTTCTCCTTCAAGGCGACGAGCGTCAGCGCGTAGTCCACCGTCTTGCCGCGAAACTCCTCGTTCGGAAAGTCGTCCGGGAACGTCTTGCGGAACTTCCGCGTCTCTCCCGGCAGAAGCCCGCGCAGGGCTTCGTTGATCTCCGGCATCGAGTCGGCGTGGCCGACCTCGAGCGTGAGCTTCTCGTCGCGAAACGTCCGCGGCGTCTGCCCGGGCGCCAGAATCTCGACGAACGTTCCTTCGACGTCGGCCACCGCGAAGTCTCCGGGCGCGGCGGCGCGCCCCTCGATCGGATGGAACTCGGCGTGCCCCTCGCGCAGCCGATCCAGCACGGCCGTGATCTCGCTTTCCGTGGGCTCGACGAGGACGTCCTCCACGGTGACACCGGTGTAATCGCCGGGATCGACGACGGGCTTCAGGTCGAGGCGCGCGGTGAAGCGGATGGGGCCCGGCGGGTCCCAGGTGAGCTCTTCGATGTGCGGGCGGCCGAGGATCGCCAGCTTCTTCTCCTCGACGGCGGAGGCGAGCGCGTCGGGCAGCACGTGCTCGAGGACGTCCTCTCGAATCTCGCCGGCAAAGCGTTTCGAGACGACCGCCTCCGGAGCGTGCCCCTTGCGGAAGCCGGGAACCGCAGCGCGCTTCGCGTACTGGCGCGTGACGGCGCCGAAGACCCGCTCGACTTCCTCGGCCGGGACTTCGATGTCGAGAAGAGTGCGAGTCTCGGACTCCTCCCGGGTGTTCAGAATCGGCATGAGAGCCGGATCTTAACCGACTCGCCGTCTCTTCTCAGGAACGCGGCGCCAGCGCGCGGGGGGAGCCGCGGCGCCGGCTGGGCGCGGCCGCCCGGGGCGCAAGGACGAGACTGCCGGCGGCTTCCACCGCCGCCTCGATGTCGATGCGCCCCCAGCCGAACACGGCGTTGGGCACGGCCGAGCCGGGGAAGCTCCCGCAATCTTGCGTGGACGACGTCAGCGGCACGGCCGTCCGGCGCAGGAGCTCCGCGGTCTCGACCGGACGGCCCTTGAGGGCGGGCACAGCAGACCAGAGCAGCGCCACGGCTCCCGCCACCATCGGCGTCGAGCCGGACGTGCCGGAGAAGCCTCCGCTGTAGCCCGAAGGCGGCGCGGCGACGCGCAGGAAAACTCCCGGCGCACAGAGGTCCGGCTTCAGGCGGTTCGACCCGTCCGCCGTCACCGGCCCTCGGCTCGAGAAGATTGCGATGGCGTCGTCGATCGACGTCGCGCCAACCGTGAACGAGGCCTCGTAGTAGGCCGGCACGTCGAGCGTCTCGCAGGTGGGCCCGCCGTTGGAAGCCGCGACCGCCACCAGAACGCCGGCGGCGCGGACGTTTTCGACGACCATCTGCAGGACGTTCGGGTCTGTACAGCCTTCCGAGGCCGGGCACCCCAGGAGTTGTTGATGACGTTTGCGCCGAGTTCCGGGCGCGGATTGCCGCCACTGCGGTCCGTCGGCGCGAGGAAGAACTGGAAGCATTCGGTGTAGCGCGCCGGCGTGCCGTCTCCCATGTCCATGTTGCGGCACCCGATGAAGCGCGCCCCGGGCGCCACGCCGATCTGGTTGCCCGCACCGTCGTCGCCGACGGCGAGGCTCGCCGTCGCGGTGCCGTGGCTGTCGTCGTCGCAGGGGACCGAGGAGTCCGAGCCGCAGGGATTGCTCACCCGGGCGTCGTGGATCGCGTCGCGCCAGTTGTAGTCGTGCGAGACGGTCGTCCCGTTCCACCCCCGGTAGTGCGGCTTCAAGGTGGGGTGGTCCCAGGTCACGCCGGTGTCTGCGATGCCGACGACGATGCCCTGCCCCGTCGCGCCCAGTGCCCAGACCTCGGGGGCCCGGATCTTCAAGACGTTTTGCTCGATGGCCGCGGGCAGCGCCGTTGTCTCCTGCCGCACCGTCGGAATCGCGGCGAGCGACGCCGGTCGGTTCGCTGCGATGGACGCGACGTCTCGGCGTTGGGCGAGCTCCTCGGCCAGCGCGCGGTCGGCCTCGACCACGAGCATGTTGACCAGATAGAACGACCGGTACGGAGCACGCGCGCGCTCGAGCCGCTCGACCAGGGGCCGCTGGGAGAGGTCAGCTCGCGCCCGCAGCGCGTCGAACACGAACCGGCGCTTCTCGTCGGCATCCGCGATCGCATCCGCCCCCGAGAGGTCCGCCTGCTCGCGCATCACCACGAGCACCGAGGCTCTCTCCCCCGCCGCCTTGCCCGCGAACGCCCGCCCGTCCAGTGTTCCAGCGAACGCGGCGCCGGACGCTACCAAGAAACTGACTGCTGAAAAGAGTTTGCTCAGCATCCAAGCAATAAGTGCGAGGGGAGGGATTTGAACCCTCAAGGGTTTCCCCACGGGATCCTAAGTCCCGCGCGTCTGCCAGTTCCGCCACCCTCGCGTCCGCCGGTCATGGTAGGCCGACGGCGGCGGGGATTCAATCCGAAGCGGCTCAGCCCGGCGGCATCGCCGTGCCCCAGTAGTACTTCTCGAAAAAGTCCTTGTAGTCCTTCTTGGTCAGCCACTCGAGCAGCCCCTCGAAGGTTTTCGTCGAGCCGAACTTCCAGCGGAAGGTCTTCTGGTAAGACCTCAGGGCGGTCAGGAAGGTCTGGTCGCCCAGTTCCTTGTGGAGGGCGGCGAGCAACAGCGGACCCTTGCCGTAGAGCAGGCCTGTGCGGATCCGGAAGGTCCTTTCCGGGTTGCTCGGGACGAAGACGCGGTTGGCAAGCGGAATAGAGGCGGCGTCGCCCGCCTCGTTGGCACCCGATTTCCACTGGCGGAACACTCTGTCGTAGGTGGAGAGCCCTTTTCCTCCGGTCGCCTTGAGGAAGAGCGCGGCCGAGTATTCCGCGAACGACTCGGTCAGCCATTGCTCCTCTTCGTTTGGCATCTTAACCACGTGAGCCCAGTACTGGTGGGCCATCTCGTGGGCGAACCGCTCGTTGACGCCTCCCGAGAAGAACCGGTCGGCCTCGCTCATCAGCGGGCTGAAGGCCTCCTTTGTGATGAACATCGCACCGGGCGGCGCCTGGCCGAAGCCGTACTCGTTGATCTCGAAGATGTCGAACTCGGGAAACGGGAAGGGGCCGAGGAAGCGCTCGTAGAACTTCATGATGTCGAAGGCGAGCGCCGTGAGCTGCTTCATCGCTCGCTCGTTCTTCATGGCATACGTCGCGACACGGACTGTCACACCCTCGCGTGTCTCCTCTCGGAGTTCGTACTTGCCGGCGAGCACAACGGCGAACTGCACGGGTTTGTCGATTTCGGTCTCGACGACGGCGTAATCGCCGTCCGTCCCGCGCGCTACCGTCTTGCCCGAGGCGAAGGGCAGGAAGGGCTTCTTGACTTTCACCTTCGCGTGGAAGGTGTAGAACTGCCCATTAAGGTCCGGCTGCGGGAACCAGGGCTCGACACCGAGCAGCCAGTAGCTGTCGCTCGCCGGCCGTATCAGGAAGTCCCCGGCGATGTCGAACGTGAGGTGGACCGGCTGGCCTTCCGCCGCCGGGGCGCGCAGACCAACGAGGAGCTGGCCGTTCTGGTGATGGTACGGAAGGGGCTTGCCCGCCTCGTCCGTCACGGTCTTGACGCGGTAGCTCCGCGGCCGGAGAGCGCCGATACCAGAGACGTCGTACACCGTGTTGTGCAAAGAGAAGGCGAGCACGCTCCGGCTGCGGCCCTGGGCCACGACCGTCTCGAGTACGGTTAGCGCGGCTTCCCTTCCGTCTGAGGCCGTTAGATCCACGCGCACGTCCGTCAGTGCAAAAGGCGGCGGCAGCGGATCGCGGCGGTCCCGACCGATCGGCTGCTCCGACAACGTCACGCCGAAGAGCTGGCGGCGCAGCTCGGAATCTGCCGAGCTCGGCTTGTGCAGGAGCTCGAGGCTTTCGACGCGGTCGACGACATCGTCGAAGAAATAGCGTAAATCCTCTTTTCCTCCGTCCAGCTCCGCCGCCACGAGCGTCGCCTCGGGAGCGTTCCATCGCTGGACCGCGAAGAGGTGCGAGGTCGGCCGTCCCCGGACCCGCCGGAACTTCTCGCGCTGTTTCTGCAGGGAGGCCTCGAGCGAAGGCCCGGCGCTGCCTGGCAACTCCGGCAGGGGCGTCCCGGCGGCGAGCCAGAGGACGCGCTCGAACCGGTCGCGCACGGTGAGAGCCGAGCCCTTCTCGAAGGCAAGGCTCGAGGCTTTCTTCAGGTTGTACGTCATCGCCGGAAACTCGATCGGATCCGCCGAGCGATACTCCAGGTCGCCCTGCCCCTCGAAAAAGAGGCCGACGATCTCGTTGCCGGCGCGAACCAGAGCCGCGTTGCCGGACTTCAAGAGAAGCGTCAGATGCCCCGACGTCAGCGGGAGGTTACGGACCGGGACGGAGCCGGAGCCGGAGAGGCGCAAAGTCTCGAATCGATCGATCGTCTCGGCGAGGTCCGCGTCGGCCGAACCGCCCGGCGCGACGGACGTCAGGACAGACAAAGCCAGAGCGGATACGATCGCTGCGGGCATCATCGATTGTGATCTTACGTCCGCTCCGGGAGATACAATCGCGCGAGCTCCCATGACCCTTGACCCCGGTGCGCGCCTGGGCACCTACGAGATCCTCGGTCCGCTCGGCTCCGGCGGGATGGGCGAAGTCTACCGCGCCCGCGACCGCAAGCTCGGCCGCGAAGTCGCGTTGAAAATCCTGTCCGAGGCCTTTGCCAGCGATCCGGCGCGCGTGACCCGCTTCGAGCGCGAGGCCCGGATGCTCGCCGCCGTCAACCACCCGTCCATCGCCGCCATCTACGGCGCCGAGGAGGACGGCGACTTCCGTTACATCGTGATGGAGCTCGTGCCGGGCGAGACGCTGGCACAGATGCTCGCGACGGGCCCCCTGCCGGTCCCGCAGGCCCTCGGCCTCGCCGCGCAGATCGCCGACGCCCTCTCCGTCGCGCACGAGAAGGGCGTAATTCACCGGGATCTGAAGCCTGCCAACATCAAGGTCACGCCCGACGGGCGCGTCAAGGTTCTCGACCTCGGCCTGGCCAAAGCCATGGAGGTCCCCGCCGAGAGCGCTCTCTCGGACTCGCCGACGGTCGTGATGGACGACTCGCGCCCCGGCAACATCCTGGGCACGCCGGGCTTCATGAGCCCCGAGCAGGCGCGCGGCAAGGAGACCGACCGGCGCACGGACATCTGGGCCTTCGGGTGCGTCCTCTTCGAGATGCTCTCGGGCAAGCGCGCCTTTCCAGGCGACTCGGTGCCCGACATCCTGCTCGCCATCCTGGACCGCGAGCCCGACTGGAAGGCCCTGCCTGCGGCGGTACCGCCGCGTGTCGCCGATCTCCTGCGCCGCTGCCTCCAAAAAGACCAAAACCACCGACTGCGAGACGCCGGAGACATCCGCATCGAGATCGAACGTGCGCTCGAAGAGGCCGCTCGGCCGCGGATTCCCGTCCTTTCCGCGCTTCGGCGCGGCTGGAAGCCCGCCGCGGCAATCGTGGGCGGCCTCGCCGTCGTCGCCGCAACGTGGTCGGCCATGCGCTCCTCGCCCGCCGCGTCGCTCAACCTGCCCGAGCGCAAGCAGCTAGCTGTCTTACCCTTCCGCAATCTGACTGGCGACCAGAGCACGAACCTCATGGGTGTGGGCATGGTCGAGACCGTCAGCGTGCGCCTCTCGGGCTTGCCGGGTCTCCAGGTCGTGACACCCACCACGAGCGTGGCCGTCGCCGAAAAGGAAAGCGAAGTACTGCAAGCGGCCCGCGACCTCGGCGCCAACCTGCTCGTCCTCGGGACACTCCAGCGGCAGGGCGACATTTACCGAATCACGTACCGGGTCCTCAACGTGCGCGACGGCGTCCAGATCGCGGCCAACTCGGTTGACGGCTCCGCCTCGGACCTCTTCGCCCTCCAGGACGCCCTGGCCGATCGCGTGGCGAAGGACCTGCGATTCCCCGGAGCCGTGCGCCGACCGACCGTCGCGCCCGGGCTCGACGCGAGCCAGCAGGAGCGCTACCTGCAGGCGATCGGCCTGCTTCAGCGCTACGACAAGCGCGACTCTGTCGAGCGGGCCCTGCAGCTTTTGCGCGGGCTGTCGGAGGAGCGGCCCAATTCGGCCGTCGTCCAGGCGGCGCTCAGTCGGGCTAGTCTGGGGATGTTCGATTTCACGAAAGAGCCGAGCTGGGCCGACCGCGCGACCGCCGCGATTGACACGGCCCGCGCCCTCGATCCGCAACTGCCAGAGGTCGACGTCACATTCGGGCACACGCTCCTTGCGACCGGCCGCGCCAAGGAAGCGGTCGAAGCGTTTCGTCGAGCGCTCACGGCGAACCCGGGCGATTACGAGACTCTGCTGGGGCTCGGCCGCGCCTGCTGGCAAACGGGCGATGACGCCGCGGCGGAGGATGCTTTCCGGCGGGCGGTCGACCTGCAGCCTGCCACATTCGCGGCATACAACCAGCTCGGCGCCTTCTATGCCGGACGTGGCCGTTACGCCGACGCGGCCAGCGCGTTTGCGCGAGCGGCTCGCGTCACGCCAGACAGCTATCGCGTCCTCGGCAACCTCGGCGGAGTCGAGGCGATGCGCTGCAACTTCTCCGGGGCTCTGGTCGCTTTCCGCCGGGCGCTCGCTCTCCAGCCAAACGACCCGAGCGCGTGGTCGAATCTCGGCCTCACGCAGCTCTGGGCCGGCCGCTACGACGAGGCCGTGGAGGCGCTCGAGAAGGCCACGATTCAAGGCGCGAACGATTACCGGGTCTGGGGAAACCTCGGTGATGCCTATCGGGCCGCAAGGGGACAGCGCGAAAAGGCGGCCGAAGCCTACGAGCGCTCGATCAAGCTCGCCCGGGAGAAGCTCCGCCTGAACCCGCGCAGCGCCGAAGCCCACTCCTTCATCGCCACCGGGCTCGCCAAGACGGGCCACACGGCAGAGGCCAGCGAACACGCCGGGGCAGCGATCTCGCTGGACAGCAAGAACCCGGACATCCTGTCGGACGCCGCGGTCGTCGCCGCGCTCGCCGGCCGAGACGCGGAGGCCCTCGAGTGGCTCCGGAAGGCCGTCGCGGCGGGTTACTGCCGCGCGATTATCGCCCGCCAACCCGAATTCGCCCGGCTCAAAGACGAGCCGGCGTTTCGTTCGATCGTTGCCGCGCCGCGCGCAGCGGCCGGTTCTTGAAGGGAGGAATCCATGTCAAACGGATCATCCCGTGTTCTTCCCGTGCTCGTTGCTCTCGTCGTCGGCGTCGTGGGTGGAGCGCTCCTCGTCCGGAAACTGCTGCCGCCCCAGGCAGGGGGGCCCGTCGTGATCCAGGTCGGCCCGGGCGCCTGCGAGCTATCGGTCCCGCGCCAGAAGATCTCGAAGGCCAACTTTGACACGGTTCTTTGGACGAAGAAGGGGACGTCCAAGAAGCTGTACATCGAATTCGTGGCGCCCCCGGCCGGCACACCACTGCCGTTCTGTGGAATGAAGCAACAGACCAACGGACGTTACCGGGTCCTGTGCAACGATGGCGCCTGCTTCTCGGGAGCCATCAATGATGAGATCCAACAGCCGTACGACTACAAGTATTGGCAGGTTCTGGACGATGGGAGCAGCAAGCCCGAAGAGTGCGACGGCTGGATCATCATCAATCCGTAGAACGGCGCTCGTCCGCGACCCGGCGCCGGCCGGGTCGCTTCGTTTCATGCGGCGGCTGCGCCGAATCCGAGCAGATTGGCCACGAGCAGCAGAGTCAGGCCGATCATGACGATCGTCGTGGTCCAGGCGACCGCGTTGAAGAAGCGGCCGTTGACGTGGTCCCCCATCAGGGACTTTCTGTTGATGAGAATCAAAATGAAGATGAGAACTGGCGGCAGGGCGACGCCGTTGGCGACCTGCGAGAGAAACATGATCTTCACGAGAGGAAAGTTCGGCAGCAGAACGAGGGCGGCGCCCAGCACGATCATCGCCGTGTAGATGCCGTAGAAGGCCTTGGCTTCTTCCCACTTCTTGTCCACGCCGGCTTCCCACCCGAACGCCTCGCAGACGTAGTACACGGTCGAGAGCGGCAGGATCGCCGCCGAGAAGATCGACGCGTTCAACAGCCCGAAGGCGAAAAGCAGCGACGCGTAGTGTCCGGCGAGGGGCTCCAGCGATCGGGCCGCGTCCGCGGCGTCGCGAATCACGACGCCGTGCGTGTGAAGCGTCACCGCGCAGGCCACGATGAGAAAGAAAGCGACGATGCCCGTGACCGTGCAGCCGACGATGACGTCCCAGCGCGTCATCCAGTAACGATCTTTGCGAATTCCCTTTTCGACCACGCTCGACTGCAAATAGAACTGCATCCAGGGAGCGATCGTCGTGCCGACCAGGCCGATCAGCATGCCGACGTACACGGAGTCGAAGCGAATATGCGCCGGAACGACCGTGGCGACGAGCACCTCTTTCCAGGGCGGGTGGGCGAGGTATGCCGAAACCGGGTAGACGAGGTAGATGAGGCAGGCCACGAGAAAGATCCGCTCGACGAGCCGGTAGCTGCCCCGCACGACGAGAAACCAGAGCGCGACGGCGACGATCGGAACGGCGATGTATTTCGAGACCCCGAGGATCTCCATGCTGGCCGCGATGCCCGCGAACTCCGACACCGTGTTGCCGTAGTTGGCCACGAGCAGGGTGATCATGAGGTAGAAAGTCAGCTTGACCCCGAAGCTTTCCCGGATGAGATCGGAGAGACCCTTGCCCGTCACGGCGCCCATCCGCGCCGACATCTCCTGCGCGACGATCAACGCGACGGTGATCGGCAGGAGGGTCCAGAGCAGGCCTGTTCCGAACTGAGCGCCCGCCAGAGAGTAGGTCGTGATGCCGCCGGCGTCATTGTCGACGGTCGCCGTGATGATTCCGGGTCCCAGCACCGCGAGGAAAACCAGGACGTTGCGCCAGCGCATGGGGCGCCGGCGCCCGAGGCTGCCGGTCCCCGTCAGAGCTGGAGCTTCTTCTTCCATGCGACGGGCAGGACCTCGGACAGGATGTCGTCCACGGTGATCATGCCGATCAGAACGCCCTCGGCATCCACGACCGGCACGGCGGCGAGGTTGTACTTCTCGATGACTTCGGCGACCTCCGAGGCGGGGTCCTCCGGATGGACGCAGATGGTCCAGGGGGCCATGACGTCCTGGAGCAAGTCGGTGTCCTTTCCGAGAAAGAGCCGCCGCACGTTGATCAGGCCCATCAGCCGCCGCTTCTCGTCCACGACGTAGAACTGGTAGAGGAACTCGACGTTGGGCGCGGCCTCGCGCAGGCGTTGAAACGCCTCGGCCACGGTGATGTTGGCCGGAAACGTCACCATCTCTGTCGTCATGAGTCCGCCGGCCGTGTCCTCCTCGTGGCGCATGAGCGTCGTGACGGTGCGAGCGTCTTCCGGCTGCATGCGCTGGATGAGGTCCTTGGCATCCTCTTCGGGCAGCTCCGCCAGCAGGTCGGCGGCCGCGTCGGGCGGCATCGTCTCGAGAACGTCCGCGGCCTTCTCCGGATCGCTCTGCTCCGTCAGCAGCTCCTCCTGGACGCGCGGATCCTCCACTTCGGAGAGGACGCGGGCCGCGGTGTTGACTTCGAGGGCCTCGAACAGAGGCTTGCGCGTTGCGGCCGGCAGCTCTTCGAGGATCTCGGCGAAGTCGGCCGGGTGGATCCGCGCAATGGACTTCTGCGAAAGGGCGAGGCGCAGGCCAGCCGGGTCGGCGACCGTCGGCACGACGTATTTCCAACCAATGAGCTGCTCGGCCTGGAGATACTTGGAACGGGGCGTGAGCCTCCGAACCGTTCCGTCCACGCCCTTCTCCCAGCCGAGGCGCCGCACGAGGCCGCGCAGACCAACGTCGATGTGGGCGAGGACGAGCTCGCCCTCGCGCACAAAGAGCAGGTGCAGGTCGTTGACTCGCTCGAGCTTGGAACCGGAGACATCCAGGACCTGCTTGTCGAGCAGCGCCTCGGCGAGCAGGATCTGCGTCTCGTCCTCGCGGCGCCCGGGCCGTAGCTCGGAGAGCTTGGCGGAGAGAGAGATCCGGTTCGCACGCCAGTCACCGACCTGGCCGCCCGCCGCGATCAGGTGGAGAACGGACTGGCCAGGAGGACGGATGAAGACCTGACGGATGACGGGGTACGGCTCGCCCAGGCGCACCGAGAGATCGGCAAGCCGGCCGATTCGGTGCCCGCTGGAATCGACGATCTCCCGGCCGAGCAGATCCGAAAAATAGAGAAAGACCCCCGAAGGAGCGAGGCGATCGTTCGAGGTCGGCGCGGGAGTTGCCATCTCCATGCAGTCTTGGCGATTCCCCTTCTCGGTTCAACCAATTTTTTCTACAATCTCCGGATCGAAAAGGAGGCCAGCCGTGAGTCATCGATCTTCCGTCTTGATCGCTCTTCTCCTGGTTTGCGGCGTCCTGCCGACGCGCGCCGGAGACGAAAAGAAGTCGCCCTGGCGCGTGACGGGCCAGCTCGAAGAGGCCTGTTCCTGCAACGCGGCCTGTCCCTGCTGGTTCGGCTCGAAGCCCACGCGGATGCAGTGCAGCGGAGGGCAGGTCATCTTCATCGAGAAGGGCTCCTATGGCAACGTGTCGCTCGACGGCCTCGCCATCGGCGTGATGGGGCAGAGCCCGCCCGATAAGACCATGATGGAGTCCTACGGCAACTGGGATTTCGCCACCATCTACATCGACGAGAAAGCCGACCCGGCGCAGCGTAAGGCCCTCGAGGAGATCGCCCGGGCCACGACTCCGCCCGCGGCGCCTCCCGACCGGATGAAGATCCGTTACGTGCCGATCAGCCGCAAGATCGAGGGCAACGAGCACGTCATCTCACTCGGATCCGTCGGAAGCTTTTCAGGCCACCTGTTCGCAGGCGGCCTCGGCGGCACCCCGAAGATCGTCAACGCGCCGGGCGCGGACCCCATCCACAAGGAGTACCAGCAGGGGGAGACGACGAAGCAGGCATACACCGACGCCGGACAGAAGTGGGACTGGTCGAAGACGAACTACATGTACGCGACTTTCGAGACGGACAGCGTCGAGTACGACAAGCACAACGCCGCCATGACCCAGATGATGGAGCAGATGAAGAAAAAGCCGCCGGCGAAGTAGGACCCGGAATCTAGAGGGCTTTTTTCAATCTCTTGCGGGCGGCCTTGGTGGCCTTGCGAGCCCTGCGGGCGAGCACTCCAGCGCGTTTGCTCGCCGCTTTGCCGGCCGTCCTGGCGAGGACCCCGGCCTGCTTGCCGGCTGCCTTGCCGGCTTTGCGCAGCGCTTTCCGCGCTCGTTTGACCGCCCCTCTCACCTTCCGCCTCGAGATTCGCGCCATGCCATTAACCTCCTTCTTTCCTCGCGGCCGAGCGCCAACGGGCACAGGATATAACCGACCCCGCATTCGGGAGCTTTCGCCGTGAACCTTCTCAGAAATCTTCTCCTGGCGGGCTCCGAGAACCGCTGGCTCCGCGAACGGGCTACGAAGTATCGCTTCGTCCGCCGGGCCGTGTCGCGGTTCATGCCCGGGGAGAGTCTCGACGACGCCCTCGAGGCCTCGCGCTCCCTTCACGTCGGAACGGTCCTGACGCACCTGGGAGAAAACCTGAAGGGCGCCGACGAAGCGGAGAAGGTCACAGGCCATTACCTCGAGATGCTCGAGCGGGTTCAGGAGGCCCATCTCGACGTCGAGATCTCGGTCAAGCTGACGCAGCTCGGCCTCGATTTCTCGCGAGAGGCATGCGAGAAGAACCTGCACACCTTGATCGAGAGCGCGCAGTCAAAGCGCAATTGGGTTTGGCTGGACATGGAGTCCACGGCGTACACCGACGTCACGCTCGATATTTATCGGCGCGCCAGAGCCTCTTTTCCCAACACGGGCCTCTGCGTTCAGGCCTATCTCTACCGGACGGCGACCGACCTGGAACCGTTGATCGCTCTCGGCTCGGGCGTGCGGCTGGTCAAGGGCGCCTACAAGGAGCCGCCCGAGAAGGCCTTCCCCAAAAAGGCCGATGTGGACGAGAACTTCTTCCGCCTCGCCGAGCGCCTGCTCTCGCCCGAGGCGAGGGCCAAAGGGCTGAGAGCGATCTTCGGCACGCACGACGCGGTTCTGATACGCCGCATCGAGGATCTCGCGCGTTCCGCAAAGGTGCCGGCCGGCGCCCTCGAGTTCCAGATGCTCTACGGCATCGGGCGGCAGGAGCAGCTGCGCCTGGCGGCGGCTGGCTATCGATTCCGGGTGCTGATCAGCTACGGCGCCGCCTGGTTCCCCTGGTACATGCGCCGCCTCGCCGAGCGCCCCGCCAACGTCCTCTTCGTGCTTCGAACATTTCTGGCCAAGTAGCACGTTAGAATAGTGGAACACTGATTCGCGAATGGAAGGGCTTCGGCCTGCTCGTCGGGAGAGTCATGAAGCGCTTGCCTCGTTCCGGTTTCCAAGGGAAATCCCGAGTCGCAAGCCATCGGGTGCAGGAACCCGTGACGCTGCTCGTCGCCCTGTTCGCTCTGTTCCTGACGATCCTCTCCGGCCTCGCCATCGTGGGAGTCGGCCTGCAGTCGAGCGTGCGAGCCTACGTCGGCGGAGAAGGGCTCTGGTCGAAAGCCCAGAAGGACGCCGTGTTCGACCTCGACCGCTACCTGTCCAGCGGCGACGAAGAGGCGTTCCGCCGGTTCGAGCGCCGCCTCTCGGTTCCCCTGGGCGACCGGCGGGCGCGCGAAGAGCTGCAAAAGAAGACACCCGATCTGAAAGTCGCCGCGGACGGATTTCTCGAGGGGCGCAACCACCCCGGCGACGTGGAAGGCATGATGCAGCTCTTCCGGCGTTTTCGGTGGATGCCGGAGATGAAGCGCGCCATCGCGATCTGGACCCAGGGCGACGCCCTCATCGGCGAGACCCGCCAGCTGGCCGATCGCATCCGCGCCGCGGCCCCGGCGGGGATTCTCGACGGCGCGCGGCGCGTCGCATTCGCAAGCGAGGTCCAGAGGCTCAATAGCCGCCTGACGATCCTGGAAGACGACTTTTCGGCGACTCTCGGAGAGGCCGCCCGGCGCGTGCACACGCTTCTCGTGTACGCCATCCTCGGCACCTTCCTCGTTCTCGCGGGGACCGGAGCGATTGTCGCGCAGCGAATCTCCCGCCGCCTCGCCCAGAGCGAAGGCGAGCTGCTCGACTCCGAGCGCCGCTACCGCGAGCTCTTCGAGCGCAGCCCGGCCGGGCTCTATCGGACGAGCCTCGACGGCCGCCTCCTGGCTTGCAACTCCGCCATGGCCCGGCTCCTCGGCTACGACTCGAAAGAGGACGTGCTCAAGCTCTCAGCCGAGGATCTCTTCTTGGACCCGCCGGCCCGCCCGAGCTTCCTCACCCATCTTCACGATCAGCAGGTCTTCGTAAATCACGAGGTGTGCCTCAAGCGCCGAGACGGACTCCCTCTGTGGGCGCTCTTGAACGAGAGCGTCCTACCCGGGGAGCCGGGAGAAGACCGGGTTATGGAGGGTAGTCTCATCGACATCACCGACCGCAAGCAGGCCGAGGAGATCACCCAGCACCGGGCCACTCACGACGCTTTGACCGACCTGCCCAACCGCGCTCTCTTCTCCGACCGCCTCGGAGTGGCGATCCGACAGGCCCGCCGCCGCGAGCAGATCGTTGCGGTGATGTTTCTGGATCTCGACCACTTCAAGACCGTCAACGACACCCACGGCCACGCCGTCGGCGACGAGATCCTCGTCGAGACCGGCCGGCGGCTGACCTCCTGCCTGCGAGAGGAAGACACGGTCGCCCGGCTCGGCGGCGACGAGTTCATCGTCCTGCTCTCGGGCGGCCTCTCGCACGAGGCCCACGTCGCAGCCATGGCGCACAAGATTCTCGGCACGTTTGCCAAGCCCTTCTCCGTTCGAGAAAAAGAGCTCTTCGTCTCGGCCAGCCTGGGCATCAGTCTCTATCCGGCCGCCGGAGAAGATGTCGACACCCTTGTCGCCCATGCCGATTCGGCGCTCTATCGGGCCAAGCAAGCGGGTCGCAACAATTTCCAATACTTCCCCACCAAGGAGCTCCCGGTCCGGCACTCGGGGAGCTGACAGATCGGCCTCCAGAGGTCCTACCTGATCGGAGAAGAGGACACTCAGCCGCCGGCTCTCCCGCGTAAACCGTGTGTTTTCAATAAAGGCCCTTTGGCATCCCTGTTGCGATTCCTCCGTGCGTCCGCCGGCAGACCGGCGGAGGGAGGTTCAAATGAAGAGAGCAACGCGCATCGCGCTCGGGTCGGCCGCTCTGGCGGCGTGCCTCGGCTTCGCCGGAGCGTCTCGCGCGAACGCGCAGGTTCGGTTCGAGGGGTCCTTTCCGCTTCCGCACGGACGCATCTCGGTCGGCGTCGCGGATCCGACATTTCCGAACGGGACCTTCGTGCCGGAGGGCTACTCCGTGTACGACGATCCCGAGTACGGCTACGGCTTCGCGCACGGCGACGAATGGGTTTCGTGCCGGCCGTACGGCAGACGCTGGGTCATCGTCGAGCGCCGCCCGTATTTCGGCAGCCGGGGGTACGGCTTCCGGCGGTTCGACCGCGGTTACCAGCAGAGATACTCGCCGCGGTTCTGGCGAGACGATCATCGCCGGTTCTTCCGGCGTGAGGACCGCCGTTCGTGGGACGACCGGCGCGGCTCGCGCCGGGATCACGGGTCGCGGCCGTACGACCGCTGGAGCCGATAAGGCCTGATCGACCAGACAGCCGGGACGAACCGCCCCGCAAGGGGCGGTTCGCTTTTGTAGGTCGAGCGAAGATCGCCTTTCCTTCGAGCGAAGGACTGGTGAGCCGTGTAGGACTCGAACAGAGCACCGACGCCGCGGCGAGGATTGACGAGCAAGGTCTTAGCTCATTGAACCGGCCGAAGTCTCCGAGAAGTCTCCGAGTCCGCGAGATTCAGACCGCCGCTTCGGGCTCTTTCACGATTCCCGGCTGTTCAACGCCTCCTCGAGAACGTCCGTGCGGAAGCCGCCTAGCCACTCGCTGTTAGGCCGCGAGAGTAGGCGGGCATGGCGATATGCCCAGTCGGGGTATAGCACCGTGGCCGCGCGATACCACGCCCCATGCCGTTCGAGAGTCAAGGCCAGGTCTGGCCGCTCGGCATTCCGCAGATAGAGCGGCAACAAGAGCTGGATGTTTCCGCGATGGTATTGCGGAACGGCTACGCGGTAACTGCGCTGGGCCAATCGAACGCTGTGCTTCATCGACCCCTCAAGGGCGTTCCGCGTCGCCAGAGGTACCGCTATGTCTGGCGGAGCAGTGGCGGTGGTGTCGTCGTCTTGAACTTCGCCAGCTTCGATCTCAATATCCGGAGACGTCGCCAAGTCGGACGGCACCCCGTTCACATCGAGGTGCCCACCAAGCTCTGTTGGGAAACGACTGAGATCATCGCGGATGATGTGATCAAGATTCAGCTGAACTTGTAAGCCGGGATTGAAGATGAGCTCCGCCGGATCCGTCCAATACGTTGCCAGCCCCGGCAATTCCAGGAAGTCCGTCAGCTGGCGGTCTCCAGCGCGCGCCCAAGAAGTCAGAAACCACTTCTTGTTGCCTGGCCCGACAGGCTGGTTCGGGTCGAATAGGTCAGAGATTCTGAAGACACAGAAAATCTCTTCCTGGCCAGGGGTCAGTAGGCCTGTGTTGAAGCACGAGAAGCGATCGGTCTCTGCGATCTTGGCCTGGTCATGCACCCGCAAGAAGGTGTAGCGGATGTAGCCGTCGAGAACCGGGAGAGGTGACCTATCTGGAACCGAACGATACGTCCAGCGCTCTTTTTCTGCTATGCCCGCGAGGACCTGTAGGCGGCTCTCCCAATCTGCCACCTTTGCGTACTCGAAAATGCGCATTCTTCCTCCCCACACTGCTGGCTAATCGTGCAGGCGTCTCAATCGCGATCATCGCAAACTTCGCATCATCGGGAACCAAAAAGATGGCATTTTGCCGAACTGGGCGTCGTGCTCATGCGTTCGGGACGATCCGCCGAACGGTCGCCGGCTTCTCCGTCGTCGGCAACGCCGAGAGGTAGTCGGTCACGCGCCGCGCGGCGTCCCTTAGGTCCTCCTCGCTCGTGATGTTGTAGCGCCGGAACATCGCCTCCGTCTCGTGGCCGGAAATCGCCATCGCGACAGCCTGCCCCACCCCGGCCCGGATGAGGTTGCGCACGGCTGAGCGCCGCAGGTCGTGGAGCCTAAGGCCCGCGACGCCCGCCTTCTTGCACGCGGCCCGCCAGAGCTTCGAGAAGTCAGCCATTGCTCCCCATTACGTGTCGAACCGCTGACTCCGCCGCTTGTGCTCGGCCCGGAAGAAGATGCGAGGAGTGTCGAGCCGGCGAGCCTTGATCCGGCGTTCGATGATGGAGCGGAGGATGCCTTCCAAGACGAGGGGGTGACCCGGCGAGTCTTCGCCTCCCGCACGTGGTCGGCAGCACCGTCTGGCCCGGCGACTTGTGTGGCATCGACCAAAAGTGCAATCTCCTCATCATTGAGGCGAAGGTCGTGATCCGAGACGCTAGGACAGGCCGTTTCGGAGACCCTTGGCGTTCAGATCCCTCTCCCGCCGCTCTGCGCGAGCGTCGGGCAGGGCTGTACAATAATGAGCGGACGTTCATAACTGCCCAGCGGCAGTTACTCCGCGAGGGACGCTTGCAGCTCAACCTTTACCCGGGCATGCTGCCTTACTCGCGCCGATGCGGAGAGGCCCGGCGCAGCCCAGGCTTCCAATCCGCTACAGCTTGAAGAGGACGCCTCTGCACTCCTGCGCGGTCGCCGCGGCGACTGCACTTGCGTATGTCCCCACCTGAGCCTTGTAGGCATCGGTACCGGAAGCAATCTCGGTGTCGGTCTTGAAATCGATCACCCACCACACGCCGTCGGCGTAGTAGGCGAGGTCCACAACGCCTTCGATGATCGTCCCATCCGGCCGCTGCAGGGTGACCGGCGCTTCGCGGTGGCATTCACCTCGCGCCTCGGCCGCGGCCGCCCCGCGAAGAATTGCGTGCTCGAGCGCTGAGATAACCAGCGATGTGGCCGCGTTCCGCTCCTCTGGCGTCGACCCTAGCCGACGACCGTGAAGGGTGCAGTAGTTCTCAACCTCCTCGGCACTGGCAGAAAGCGGGATCGTCGCGAGTACCTCATGGACGAGTGTCCCGAATCGAGCACCAGATCCGCGTTGCCCGCCGTAGCCGAGGTCGACGAGCAGCACGGACTCGGGACGCCCGACGCTATACGCCAGTTGGGTTACAGCTTGCACGACGACGGAGGGTGCGGCGGCTGCTTGCAACGTGGCCTGGCGATCCCGCTCCCACGCCTCGAACGCGGCCACGTCAAGGCGCACAACGTCGGCATCCTCTGGGGCGTCGAGAAGGGCCTTCGCGCGGATCCCTAAGCTCGGCGTCAGCGTCTTCTCCACGAGTTGCGGGTCCCACCAAGTGACGTCGAGCCTGTCGGCGCCTACCGCCGAGCAGTACCGCCCAGGCCGTGACCCCCCGCCGCGCCCGATGACGGTGGAATCCCCGAACGCGGGGCATCCCGGCGCAGACTCCGCCCGAGCGTCCAAGCGAGGATGGACAGCGGCGCATAGCGGCTTGATCCACTTATCTCGCCACACCCGGTCGCCGATCGTCGGGACAACCAACAGATCCCTCGCGCGTGTGGCTGCGACGTAAAGGAGGCGGATCGTCTCCGCCTCCTCCTGCGCCAGCTCCGCTGTGGCGTTCTCCAGGAGCTCGGCGGGGTCGCAGTTAACCACCGAGAAGACGCAGAGGTCACGTGCTCGATCTACGTATCGCCTCGCGCGGCTCTGGCGGACATTGGTCGCGAGATCAGCGAGCACCACGACCGGGAACTCGAGGCCCTTCGCCTTGTGGACCGTCATGAGCCTGATGCCCTCGCTGCCTTCCTCGAGTGTGGGGGCTTCGGTAGCCTCACGCCGATCCGCGTTGTCCTCCAAGCGCTCCACGAAGGCTCGGAACGAAAGCACGCCTTCCGCATCGTAAGCGCGAGCAAGCTCGAGCACGAGTAGGACGTTCGCCAGCACTTGGTCCCCATTAGGTCGGAAGGCAAAGCCAGCGAAGGCCCGCGTCTCCTCGAGCAAACGGCCAATCGTCTCAGCGACCGGACACCCATTCCGCTTCCGATGAAGCCCGAGAATGATGCGCAGCGCTCCGGCGACGGGATGCAGGCGATCGGACAGGACCTCGGGAATGTGGAACGCGGAGATCTGCCCTTGGCGGCTCCGGTACTCGAAGAGCGTGAGGTCGTTAATGCCAAAGAGCGACCCGCGCAGCGTAGCGTACAAGGCGAGATCGTCTGACGGGTCCTCGATGGCCCGTAACGCCGCCCGCATCGTTCCGACCTCCTCCCGCCCGTGCAAGGCACGTCCCCCAACGAGCAGGTGTGGCAGCTCACGCGCCTCGAGCGCGTCAACGTACGGACGAGTGAGGTCGGCGCGGTAGTCGACAAACTGCTTGAAGAGGATACAAACGTGGTGTGGCGCGATGGACACTTGCGTGCCATCGCGGTCGACCACCGTCCAGCCGCTCGACCTGATGAGCCACGAGAGAAACTCTGCGACGGCCTGCGGCTGGGATTTCCGGCTGTGCGCCTTGGTCGGCTGCTGACTCGGTCCGAAGGGCTGGGGAATTGGGAGCGCGACCACGGCCGGCTGGCCAGGCGTCCCCTGCCGGTACGGCCGCAGTGGAACGTACGCGCTTTGGTTCTTCTCGTCGTCGCGCATGAGTGGCGCGAATGCGACATTAACCAGGCCCTGAATCGCGGGTACGGACCGGAAATTCGTCTCAAGATGGAGAAGTGTGGCGCCGCCCACGACGAGAAGATCACGGACCTCCCGGTAAACGGTGACATCGGCCCGCCGGAAGCGATAAATCGACTGCTTTGGATCGCCAACGACGAAGAGTTTCCCGGGGACGGGTCGGACCTTCCTCCAGTCGCTTACTGACGCGTCCTTTGAAGCGAGGAGGACTAGGATTTCGGCTTGGAGAACGTCGGTGTCTTGGAATTCGTCGATGAAGATGTGGCTGAATCGCCCTTGGAGATCGTGGCGCACTGCCTCGTCGCTACGGAGGACGTCGCGCGCCCGCAGGAGCATATCGAGGAAATCGACGCGACCGAGGTGCCCCTTTGCGCGCTCGAACTGCGCCATGGTCGCCCGGATCTCGCCATGTAGGAGGGCGGCGAGGTCCGTGTTCGCTTGGCGCGCGAACGTCGCGAGCGTTGTCAGAAAAACGGCATGCGCATCGATCACGGCTTGCCGCGGTACGTCGTTGGCGTAAAATGCGCCCCGCCCCGCCTTCGGTCTTGCGATGAAGTCCCGATCCGCCGCGCGCTGAACGAGTAGCGCCTCCATCTCGTCGTCATCGCGGGCCCGTCCATCCGTGCGCCGGCCCATCTCATCACGGAGCGCACGTGCAGCCGCTGTGGAACCATGGAGCGGGTCGCCTTGGCTCCCAAGCGCGCTTAGGTCGTAGAGTGTGTCGAGGGCGGCCAGCACGCCATCGATGGCCGCGGCTCGGTCGAACGAGTCGCGCCGCCAAGACGCTGCGAAGTCGCGCCACTCCAGCATCGTCCTGCCGGCAGCGAGCAGGTGCTCCGTTGGTTCGCGTTCCGCGGAGAGGCGATGCAGCGCTCGACGCAGCCCGGGGCCTGGCGCTTCGAGTGCCCGCTGGAGCCAGTCCGTGAACACCTGCCGATACAGCCGGTCACGCGCGACGTCGTCAAGCGTGGCGAACGACGGGTCAACGCGGGCCGCGACTACGTGCTCCGCAAGCAGCTCGTCGCAGAAGCCATGGATCGTGTTGATGTGGGCCTGCTCGAGCTGGCGAAGAGCCTCGTCGAGCCTGTGCGCCTCAACGGCTGGAGCTGAGGCGCGGGCTTTGTCAATGGCGCCGCGGAGTCCGAGCTTAAGCTCACCCGCCGCCTTTACTGTGAAGGTCAACGCAACGATCCGCTCCACAGCCGCCCCGCTCGCTAGCACCGCGGTGATCCGCTTGATGATCTCGCTCGTTTTCCCAGTTCCTGCTGGCGCTTCCACGACCAGGGTCTCGTCCAGTGAGGTGCGGATGCGCTCCCGCGCTGCGGCGTCTACGAGTTCCATCACGCCAGTCTCCGTAGCCGATCGAGGTCCTCCCGTTGCTCGGGACCCTTCGCCCGCACACGCATCTCCTCGTAGGGTCCGCAGACAGTGCGAAAATCGCAGAACTCGCACGCGCCATCCTTCGGCAGCGCCGGTAGGCGCCCCTCGGAGAGGGCGTGGTCTATGAGTGCGAGGACCCCGCTCGCGTCCTCGCGGGCTCGGGCGTCGAGCGTCACGATGCGTTCTTGGTGGCCGCCTTGTTCTGTCGGGTACAGAAGTCGCCCCTCGCGCACCTTGCGGTCTAAGAGCGCCTCGGCGATGAGGCCATAAACGACTGGTTGGAGTGTTTCGCCCCCGCCGACGCGTAGGCCCAGATTGGCAACGTTTGCTCCGGTCTTGTAATCCGTGACCCGGAGCGTCCCCTCAGTCGCTAACTCCTCTACCAGATCAATCGCTCCGCGAAACAGCCACTTCTCGGCGCCGATGGCGACGGGATCGCGGCGGCTCGCTGGGTCGAGATCCGTGCTCGGCGCGACGCCGAACCCGAGCTCAGTGTGAATTGCCCGCCAGCTGTCGCGTTGCCTGCTCAGCTCGCGGAGCCATCCATGCACGTCCTGGCGGAGCACTTCTACCTCGTCACGCCAGACGCGCTGGATGGCGGGTGCAAGCGCGTCCTCCTCCTCGGCGGTTATCCCGGTGACCACCCGGTCCGCCTCCGCGAGTGCAGCTGTTAGGTGCAGCGGCGAGAGCGGCGACCAGCCCTTCGCGAAGAGCCGCCTGAGCGTCTCGGCATAAACGCGGTGGAGAATGCGCCCCCGCGTGCGCGACTCAAGGCGCTCGATCCGGACGGCCTCCTCGCGGGGCACGAGATTTTGGATGGCCGAGAGGAAGAACCGGTAGGGACAAACGGCGAACTTCTGAAGCGCCGACACCGAGTATGGCCGGCTGGACAAGCGAAGGCCTTGCAGTAGGTCCGCGACCGGGCTTTCGCCACTCGCAGGCGGGAGGAAGCCATCCTCTGGCGTCCATCGCTTCGACCAGCGGGCGTACCGTCCCCGCAGTGAGCCGGCGAGCCACGGGTTGATCTCGAGCAGATAGCGCCCCCGGCCCTTGACGCTGGCAAGATCGGACTGACGCAGCAAGCCGCCGAGATGCGCGAGGTCATACTCCAACGGGTCGATGGCTGCAGTCGGCGTGGCCGGCGACGGCCACGAGAGCCGCGCCTGGGTCGTCTGATCCGCGCGACGCTCGAGCTCCTCCACGGGAGGAACCGTGCCTTGCACCGCGCGGATGACCTCCAGCGCGTAGAGTGACGGAACGCGACCGCGGGCCTGGAGAACATCCACCCGCGGGTATGAGACGTAGAGCCGCTCGGACGCAGCACCAACGGCGATTCGGAGCAGCATCCGTTCCGCCTCGAGTCGACCGTCACGAGTGCTCAGACTCGGAGACAGCAGTCGTCGGATCCGATCGAGCAGCAGCGGGTCCTCGCGGACGGGGCGAGGAAACTGCCGTTCCGCAAGGCCGGGTACAAAGACAACGCGGAAGCTGCGCCCGCGCGCCTGGTCAATCGAACCAATGAACACGCAACCATAGCGTCGCTCTGGCGGCCGACGGTCAAGGGTTGTCATCCGTGAATCGAGCACCGATCGCACTCCGGCGATGTCGAGTGGGCCGACCCGGGCCATTGGCTCGAGTTCGGTAAGGACTCCAAGCACGCGGTCGGGCCAACGCAGTGCCCGTACAGCGAGCGCCCTGAGTTCGGACAGCCACGAGCCCCATGTCTGCTGCTTTACGCGAAGCCGATCAAGGTCAGTCAGGAGGGGAACCGCGAAACGCCGAAGGTCCTTGATCGATGCGAGACGCCGGTCAAACCCAGCGAGCGCCGGAGCGTCTGGGTCGTCCCTCGCAGTCGCCGCCCGGGTCCGCGCGACCTCCGCAGCGATTCCGTCGAGGCGCCTGTTCCACCGGTCGAGACCGCCGATGACAGCAGCTTCAACGAGGAGCGACTCCCAGCGCCAGGGCTCTCGCCGCCCCGACGATTCGTTGTCATTGGGCTCGGTTGGCGAGCGTGCGCTTGTTGCGGACGGGGCAATGTCCTCGTCGTCCGGAGGTACCCACCCTGCCTCAGCGTCGTTTTCTCGCCGATCAGGGGGCACTTGGTCCAGCGAGAGATACTCGGCGAAGCGTCGCGCGGAGAGTCCGTCCTCCGCCACGCGTAGGAGTGCCACGAATGCCCGGCCCGCGGGATCCGGCCGTGCGGCGCCGCGCGCGGGGTAGGTGGGGATCCCGGCGCGTCGCATCGCTGTCTCTACGTTCGCGGCGTATAGGCGAGGGCTGCGAAGGAGGATCGCCATCTGATCGAACCGCACGCCGGTTCGTGCTTCGTCGAACATGAACCGTGCAATCTCGATGCATTCCCGACCCTCACCTGGTGCCGAGAAGAAGCGGACCGAAGGATCGCTCGGAGAATGGGGCGCGTCGCTAGCGTCAAAGAGCCGGCGACCGATGCGCGCGACGCCGGAGTGTGCGCTCGAGCTGTCTAGAACATCCTCCGGCAGGAACCCCAAGCGCTCCTGGAAGTGTCGTTCTGCCGGATCTCGGGCCGGCAGTGTGGCGAACACCGCAGGACTCGCACGCGCCAAAGTTTCAACCAGCCGCCAGTCGGACTCTGTCGGCAGCGCGAGATCGAGGAGTACCAGCGTGGTCGTGGCAAGCCAGGGGTGGGCTCCAGCGGCAACTGCCGCGACGGCGTAGTCGAAGATGACGGACCTGTCCGCGACGCCGTTGTCGGTGAGAGCTTCCGCAAACGACGCGTCGAGCGACTGCAGATCTTCGACCTCGGCCCTGTGCGCTGTCCAGCCCGCCACCTCCGGCGAATTGAGGCGGACCTCCTGCAATGTCGCTCCGAGAGCTCTCCGAAACCCAGGAAACCCGGCGATGGGCGCAAGGGTCTGCAGCTCCCCGCGGGACAGCCGGTCATGTACAGCCCGCGCGAGAACCGCGTCATGCGTGAGCGGGCTCGTCGGTGCGAGCCCCGAGCGCGCGAGGTGGCCCATGGCGAGATGAAGTGCGAACCGGGCAAGCGACGTGCGGCGCCGATTGAAGGTAGCAGGCTGGTCGGCAAGGTACTCGCGCACGAAGGAGTCGGCAGCCTCCCGGGTGTCCGCAACGACAACAACTGACGCCGAGGGGCTGATCTCCCGAAGCAGAGTCGCAGTCGCCGTGAGTCGGGACGCCGCCGTCCATGAACTTGTGAGGCGGTGCATGGAGGACCTCAGTATCTCTCGGAGATGGGCGGGGATTCTCTAGAGCCACGACGTCCTCCGGAAACACTCAAAAAAGGTTGGACGTGATCCTGCACTGCGCGACCTCCCCAGGGCGGAAACGTCCGAGGCTCGACCTGGCGAACCCCTACATGCCCGAGCCCTCGCCCCAGCCTTCGGCCTTCAGCTGCCGATACGCCTCGTTAATGGCTCGGCTCTTCGCCTGCGAGATCTCGTGATACTCCGGCGCTAGATGAGCCACTTTGTCAGGATGATAGATGGTCATCAGGGACAGGTACGCCTTCCTGATTTCACCTTTGGTTGAGCCCGGCCTTATGCCTAGGATTGAGTAGGGGTCTGGCGTCTGGCTGCGTGCGGTTCGGCGGGGAGCGTGCACAAAACGAAAGATATGGCCGCAGTGGTGGCAGCGGAATCGGAGGTCGTAGCGCCTACGGCAACGAAGAATCGCGCCACACCGACACCGAACCCGAACGTAAGGACCTTCCATGTCATGATCCTACGGACAGCCGATGGACAAACAATGTCCGATCAGATCGGAAGGTTTGATGCCACCTCGGGCAGTTGGCTTATCTCCTGTTGTCCGGCACCCGAGCGCGAAGTGTGCGGCGAGCTGGGGTTGTTCTTCGGCCTCCGCCGCGAGGCTGCCCCTAGCGAAGATCCTAGCCTCCGCCCAGAAAGCCGCCGGGTCTTTCGGTCGGCGCGACTGGTTGACGTGGAGCACGCGGCACTTGGTCGCCTCGCCGAGCGATAGACCCTGCGAGAGGGGACGCGCCAGATCGTCGGCCGGTTTTTCGCCCTGATGAGGTCTGTCTCTCGATTACGGCTGTGCACCCAAACGCGAGCGATCAACGTTTCGGATCGGTCGCTTCGCTTGATTCCTGACGACCTCCCGGTCCAGCGACTTGACCTTGCCGGCGTCGATCTCTGCCGCTCGTCGCTCAATCTCGACGGCCCAAGCCTCCTCGACCCCTTCTTCCGGAGGGCCATCAAGGCTTGCGATCAGCCCGCTCGCGAGCCGAGCACGGTCCCGGCTTGGAAGCTTGAGGGCGGTCTCGAGCAGAGCGTCCGTCGTCGTACTCATCGACATGCTAGTACCCCGAGCCTCGGATCACGATTCGAAGGAGAAGGTGGTGAGCCGTGTAGGACTCGAACCTACAACCTAGAGATTAAGAGTCTCTTGCTCTACCAATTGAGCTAACGGCCCACTCGGGAGCGCGGAGGATAACGGATAACGCAGCGTGAACGCAACGCGGGCTTTCGGCCGCGGCGGTCGCTACGCGACCAGGCGGCCGAGAATTTTCTAAACGATGGGCCCGAAGGATCCGTCACCCGATCGCCCGATTACTTCAGCCCTTCCACGACGAAGAGGTCGGTCAACTGGCGGGCGTAGGTGTAGGCGTAGAACTTCCCGTCGGGTGTGACGACGACATTGGAGATGCGCTCGACGCCAGCGGGGTCTACGGGCATCAGCTCCTTCCACGGCTCGCTGCGACCCGAGGCGATGTCGACGCGATGGACGCGCGCGGGCAGGTCGCGCGTCCAGACATAGAGCGAGCGACCGTCCGCGGAAAAGCGCAACGGGAAGTCGCCCTCGGAGAGGCCCGCGATCGGCCGGACCCGGCCCGACTCGAGCTCGACGAGCAGGCCACGATGGTCCGGCCCCACCGCGGCGACTTCCCGGCCGTCGGGAGAGATCGCAAAACCCGGAAACGCCGTCTCGATTCCCTCGGCAGTCACCGCCCGGGGCTTGCTTCCGTCCGCGGGCTGCAGAAAGAGGCGCGCGCCCTTTCCCGGCTCGCTCGCGGCGACCAAGAGGGTCTTGCCGTCGGGCATCCAGGCGGCCGACTGTCCCGGCGTGACGCCCTCCATGCGCAGGCGCTTGGGCCCTCCGGCGCCTGTGGGCAGAAGGACGAAAAAAGGCTCCGGGCTCGAGAGCCCGGCCAACGCCCACCGGCCGTCCGGCGAGAGCGAGAGCGCCGCGCCCTCGCCCAGACGCACGACCGGCGACCGATCCGCCTTGCGGATATAAACGGTGTAGTTGGCGCCGCCGGCCTCGCCTTCCTCGTCGAAGAGAAGCGTGTGGCCGTCGGCGGCGATGTCGGCGACGAACGAGTAGTCGAGCCAGGATAGGTCGTGCTCCCTGGCGTCGCCGGGGAGTATGCCCAGCGTGCCCACGCGCGACGATCCGCGCGTCATCAGCACGCGCCCGCTGCGGGCGATATCGTGGAGCTTGATCCCGCCGGGGACCCGCAGCACGACGCGGACGCCGCCGGCGAGCGTCGCCGCGTAAAGCGACTGGTTCGATCCCGTGTCGGTGGCCGTGAACCACACCTCGTCACCGGAGGGAGCCCAGGCGAGGCCGCTCTCCTTGCTCCAGCGCTTCGTCAGCGTTTTCTTCTTCCCGTCCAGATCGAGCAGTGCGACCGTCCCCGAGTCGTCCTGCGGAAAGGGATGGTCGAGGAACGCGATGCGGTCGCCTCTCGGCGAAAGGCGCGCATGACTGATGTACCCGCTTGTCTCGTAGAGAACCTTGTCCAGCGGGTATTCGATGCGCGCCTTGCCCGCAACATCGCGGACGACGAGCAAGTTCGACCCGTCCGGGGCCCACTGCGCTTCTTGGATGTGCTCGGCCATGTCCCGGGGCGAACCTCCCGTCAACGGCGCCCTGGCCATCGTCCCCTGGCACACGGAGGGGTGCGCCAGGTGGCAGTCGAGCGCGATCGCCATCTCTCCCGTCGGCGAGATGGAGAGGAGGTTCGCGCTAGGCAGCTCCAAAGGCAGGGCGTCCGCGCTCGACGGATGCTTCAAGAAGAGCTTGCGAGGGGCTCCATCCCAGGCCGCGCTGTACACGATGGTCTGGCCGTCCGGGGCAAAGCGCGCGGAGTGGACCGTGCCGCTGCCGAACGTGATCTGCTGAAACGACGCAGGCGTCGTGCCGACCATGCGGCGGCCGACCAGGACGCCCGCTGCGAAGACAGCCAGCAGCACCACCACGACGAGCGCCGCCCGCGCCAGGCGCGGCCGCTTTGCCAGGCGGCCGGAGATCGCCCCGACCGGCGTCTCGCCGGAGATCGAGGCCTCCGAGAGGTGGTCCCGGATGGTGCGCAGATCGTTGGCGAGGTCGCGCGTGGAGGCGTAGCGGTCCTCGGGGTCCTTGGCGAGGCAGCGCTCGACGGCCCACCGGAAGGGCGCCGGCGCGCCGGCGGCGAGCCGGGCGACCGGCTCCGCGTCCTCGCGGATGATCGCGGTGAGCGTCTCTGCGCTGGTCCCTCGCTGGAAGGCGCGCTTTCCCGTCGCCATCTCGTAGAGGATCGAGCCGAGCGAGAACTGGTCGGAGTGGAAGTCCAGGGGCTTACCGCTCGCCTGCTCGGGCGACATGTAGCCGACTGTGCCGAGCACGGTGCCGGGCCGCGTCTCGGCAATCGCGGTGGCGCTCTCGCCGCTGCCCCGCGGCTCCTCGTGCAGCAGCTTGGCTAAGCCGAAGTCGAGGATCTTGACGTTGCCCTCTCGAGTCACCATCACGTTCTCGGGCTTCAAGTCGCGGTGGACGATGCCGGCCGAGTGGGCTTTGGCGAGGCCATCGGTGATCTGATACGCGAGTTCGAGCAGCCGCTTGACGGGCAAGGGCCCGTCGTGGACGACCTCCCGGAGCGTCTTACCCTCGACGAGCTCCATGGCGATGTAGACCGTCGTGTCCGAGGCTCCGATGTCGTGGATGGTGACGATGTTGGGGTGGTTCAGGGCCGAGGCCGAGCGGGCCTCCTGCTCGAAGCGCTGGCGCCGTTCGGCGTCCGCCGAGAGGCCCTCGGTGAGAACCTTGACGGCGACTTCTCGCTTCAGCCGCGTGTCACGGGCGCGGTACACCTCGCCCATGCCTCCGGAACCGAGCGGACCGACGATCTCGTACGGACCAAGCCGCGTGCCGGGGGAAAGGGCCATCGCCTACTTCAGGCCCTCCACCACGAACAGGTCGGAGAGCAGGCGGGCGTAGCAGTAGACGTAACTCTTCCCGTCGGGCGCGACGAGGACGTTGGAGATGCGCTCGACGCCGGCGGGATCGGCAGGCAGCAAGTCCTTCCAGACTTCGCGCCGTCCGGTCTCGATGTCGACGCGAGAAACGCGCGCCGGCACGTCTCCTCGCCTCCACACGAAGAGCGAACGACCGTCGGGCGAGAAGCGCAGGGGGAACTCGCCGTCCATCAAGCCGGGGATTGGGCGCGGCTGTCCGCCCTCGATGGGAAACAGAGTGCCCTTGCGGTCCAGCCCGATCGCCGCGACGGACTTTCCGTCGGGAGTCACGGCAAACCCGGGCAGCGCCGATGTGATTCCTTCCGGGGAGATCGCACGAGGCTTGCCGCCCTCGACACTTTGGACATAGAGCCGAACACCGCGCCCCTGCTCGCTCGCCGCGAACAGGATTTGCTTGCTGTCCGGCAGCCAGGTCGCCGCCTGCTCGGGACTGACTCCCTCGAGGGGGAGCTGCCTGTGCTCTCCGGTCCCGGTCGGCAGTAGCAGGAACGGAGAGTTCGGGATCGGCATGATCGAGAGCGCCCACTTCGCATCGGGCGAGAGAGCCAGAGCGTTGCCTTCGCCGAGGCGAACCACGGGGGATCGATCCGACTTCCGCAAATAGACGGTGTAGTTGGCGCCCCCGGCCTCTCCCTCTTCGTCGAAGAGCAGAGTCTTTCCGTCCGCGGCGAGATCGGCCGCGAACGAGTAGTCGAGCCAGGACATGTCGCGTTCCCGTGTGTCCCCCTGCAGCATGCCCAGGATCCCGACGCGCGGGCTCTCGCGGGTCAAGAGCACGCGCCCGCTCTTGGCGATGTCGTGCAGCTTCAGCCCGCCTGGCACCCGGGTGACGACGCGCAGCTTGCCCGAGAGCGAAACGGCATAGAGCGACCGGTTGGCTCCCGCCTCCGTGGCGGTGAACCAGACCTCGTCGCCCGAGGGCGACCAGACCAGGCCGTGCTCGCTCGCCCACTTGCCGGTCAGCGTCGTCTTTTTCCCCGCCAGGTCGATGACCGCGACCGTACCGGCATCGTCGAGGGGGAACGGATGGTCGAGGAAGGCAATCCGATCTCCCTTCGGGGAAAGCCGCGCGTAGCTCACGTGCCCCGAGGTCTCGTAGAGCACCTTGCCCATCGGAAACTCGATCCGCGCCTTGCCGCTCGCATCGCGCACGACGAGCAGCCTCGCTCCGTCGGAGGCCCAGTCGGCCTCCTGCACGCCCTCGGCGACGTCGCGCGGGGCGCCACCCGTCAGCGCCGCGCGAGCGAGCGTGCCGCTGCACACGCCCGGGTGCGTCGAGCGGCAGCCCAGAGCGATCGTCATTTCGCCCGTGGGCGAGATCCCCAGGAGGTTCGCGCTCGGCAGCTCGAGCGGCAGCGAGTCCGGGCTCGACGGGTGCTTCAAGAAGAGCTTGAGAGGATTGCCGTCCCACGAGACGCTGTAGACGATCGTCTGTCCGTCCGGGGCGAAGCGCGCGGAACGGATCGTGCCGCTGCCGAAGGTGATCTGCTGGTAGGAGGGTGGGTTGACCTTCGCAAAGCGTTTTTGCACCGTCGCGCCGGTCGCGAAGGCCACGAGCACGACAGCCGCCGTCAACAGCGCTCGGAGCCGGAGGAGCTTCTTTCCGGTCTTCGCCGGCGCCTCGCCCCGGACGACCTCTCCGGACACAGAAGCTTCCGAGAGGTGCTCGCGGATGCTGCGCAGGTCGCTGGCCAGGTCGCGCGTGGCGGCGTAACGCTCCTCGGGGTCCTTGGCGAGGCAGCGCTCGACGACCCAGCGGAACGGAGCCGGCACGCCCGCGTTCGCCTGGGCGATGGGCTCGGCCTCCTCCCGGATGATCGCCGTCAAGGTCTCGGCCGTCGTCCCGCGCTGGAAGGCGCGCTTTCCGGTCGCCATCTCGTAGAGGATCGAGCCGAGCGAGAACTGGTCGGAGTGGAAGTCCAGGGGCTTGCCGCTGGCTTGCTCGGGCGACATGTAGCCGACCGTGCCGAGCACGGTACCGGGCTGAGTCTCCTGAATTGCCGTGGCGCTTTCGCCGCTGTCCGACGCTTCGCGCCGAAGGAGCTTCGCCAGGCCGAAGTCGAGGATCTTGACCACGCCGTCTCGCGTGATCATCACGTTTTCGGGCTTCAGGTCCCGGTGGACGATTCCGGCTGCGTGCGCCTTGGCCAGGCCGTCGGCGATCTGGAAGGCGATCTCCAGGAGCCTCTTCGTCGACAAAGGCCCTTCGTGGAGGATCTCTCGCAGTGTCCGGCCCTCGACGACCTCCATCGCGATGTACACCGTCGTGTCCGAAGACCCGATGTCGTAGATCGTGACGATGTTGGGGTGATTCAAGGCCGACGCCGAACGCGCCTCCTGCTCGAAACGCTTGCGCCGTTCGGCATCGGAGGCGAGGGCCGCCGAGAGCACCTTGACGGCGACCTCCCGGCGCAGCCGCGAGTCGCGAGCGCGGTAGACCTCACCCATGCCTCCCGCGCCGAGCGGCGCGAGAATCTCGTACGGGCCGAGCCGTGAGCCAGCTTCGAGAGTCATTTGATCCGTGTGCGGATTCTACCTTCGTCGACTTTCGGCCGCAGATCGCGGCGCGCAGCCACCGTCGATCTTCAGCTCGCGGCGCGCGAAGTCTCCGCGAAGTAACCCAGCGGAGGAGGCGCGCGCCGCGGGAGCGAGCGCGCAGCGAGGGGCCAGGCTCGCGGTCGAGCCCGCACCCGGGCGAGCCGCGAGCCGGTGCGCCCGCAGGGCGCAGGCCCCGAGCAAGCGCGAGCGACGGCTACCCGCCGCCGACGAGCTCGACGACCTCGAGCTCGTCTCCGGTGGCGAGCGAAGTCGAAGCGTATTCGGCCTTGGGGACGATTTCACGGTTGCGCTCGACTGCGACACGCGGCGTGGCGATCTTCAGCCTCTCGAGCAGGGCCGACACGCTCGCACCCTCGGGAAGGCGCAGAGCGCTGCCGTTGACGCGGATCTCGATCTCCCCGCTCACCCGGGTTTCCGCTTGACCATGTACTTGTATTCGGTCGAGCCGGTGGGCGAGCTCACGCGGATCACCGCGGCAGCACTTCCCTCTTTCATGGTCGGAACCGGAAAGGACACCACGCACGACCCGTCGGAGGCCGTCTTGCCCTGAAAGACCATCTCGGGCTTGGTGACCGTCGACAGGATGCGGATCTGCACGACCGCTCCGGTGATCGGCTGCCGCGACAGCGACGTCTCGGCTTTCAGCTTGAAGTCGACCGGCCGGCCCGCGTGAAACTCCGGCGAAGGCGCAAAGAGGACGTCGATCTGCTCGTGCTGGAGCTCCGCAGCGAGATAGTCAAGAATGACCTGATCGAGCGTGCGGTCTCCGGCGACTGCCCCTTCTGCCTCGGCCTCCTCGGCCACCGCCGATTCGGACGCGCCGTCGGACATGCCTTCCGGCGTGCGCACCGAGTTGTTGGGCCCGTCGAAGCGCCCCCGCTGGATGGCAGCGATCATGGTCCGGTGCTGCTGTTCCATCAGCTCCTGGATCGCCTTGTCGTCGCGGCCGTTCTTGACCACATCCGCGTAGGAGGTCTTGCGCGTCGCGAGAATCTGGCCCCCGACGTACACGAGCGACTCGATGTACGGGCTCGACTCGCCTTTGTCCTCCGTCTGGATGTGGAAGACGCGGCTGTTGTGCTTGACGTCGGTGTTGTAGCCGGTGATCACGGTTGGACGATGATTTTATCGCGGGCCGGGCTTCGCCGGGCGCTCAGAGCAACTCGAAGCGCGCGGTGAAGTGACGCAGCACCGCCGCCTGGTGGACGATCCGCACGCCGCGCAGAGCCTTCGGCTCCCGATGGAGGCTGAGGACGACCTCCGTCACGTATTCGAGGTGGGTGTTCGTGTAGACGCGCCGCGGCACGGCGAGGCGCACGAGGTCGAGATCGGGCAGGATCTCGCGTCCGGGCTCCGCGGGGTCAGGTCTTCCGAACATCACGGCGCCGATCTCGACGGCGCGGATGCCGCCTTCCCGGTACAGAGCGATCGTGAGCGCCTGGGCCGGGTACTGCTCGGCCAGCAGGTGCGGCGCGAAGGCGCGGGCGTCGATGTACACGGCGTGTCCGCCGATCGGCTCGACCACCGGAACGCCTCCCGAAGTGAGCGCCTCGCCGAACGCTCCGATCTGTCCGACGCGAAAGGCCAGGTAGTCCTCCTGAAGGACTTCTTTCAAGCCCAGCGATACAGCCTCCAGGTCGCGGCCCGCCAGCCCTCCGTAGGTCGGAAAGCCCTCGATCAAGATCAGCTTGTTCTTCAGCTTCTCGACCCACGCCTCGTCGCGCAGCGCCAGGAAGCCGCCGATGTTGGCCAGGCCGTCCTTTTTGGCGCTCATCGTGCAGCCGTCGGCCTCGGCAAAAACGTCCCGGACGATCTTGGCGACCGGTCGGCCAGCCTGCCCGACCTCGCGCTCGCGAATGAACCAGGCGTTCTCGGCGAACCGGCACGCATCGATCAAGAGCGGGATGCCGTGGCGGCGGCAGACCTCGCGCGTGCCTCGAACATTCTCGAGCGAGACCGGCTGGCCGCCGCCCGAGTTGTTCGTCAGGGTCAGCATGACGAGCGGAACGCGACCGCGGTGCTCCTTCAAGCACGCTTCGAGCTTTTCGAGGTCCATGTTGCCCTTGAACGGATGGCGGGCCCTGGCGTCCCTGCCCTCCGGGATCACGAGGTCCAGGGCCGTGCCGCCGTTGATCTCGATGTTGGCGCGCGTCGTATCGAAATGCGTGTTGTTCGGCACGACGTCGCCCGGCTTCAAGACCGTCGAAAAGAGGAGGTTCTCGGCCACGCGCCCCTGATGCGTGGGGATGACGTGCGGCAGGCCGAAGATCTCCCGGACAGTGTCTTCGAAATGATAGTAGTTGCGGCCGCCCGCGTAGGACTCGTCGCCGCGCATCAGGCCGCCCCACTGAGCGTCGGACATCGCCGACGTGCCGGAGTCGGTCAGCAAGTCGATGTAGATGTCTTCCGACGGGATGCCGAAGACGTTGTAACCGGCGCGCCGCAGGCACTCGTCTCTCTGTGCGGGGCCAATCCGCCGGATCGGCTCGACAACCTTGACGCGCCAGGGCTCTGGCTGCAGCTTCGCCATTTTCGGGGCGAGAGTCTATCCTTGGGCCAATGCCGGACAATCCGCCCCTGCCGCCGCGGTCGCGGGCGATCCTCCTGGCCGTCTTCTTCCTCTCCGGCGCTGCGGGCCTGGTGTACGAAATCGCTTGGGTCCGCCGGCTCGCGAACGTCTTCGGCTCCACCACGCTCGCCATCTCGACGGTGCTCGCGGCGTTCATGGGGGGTCTGGCGCTCGGCAGTTTCCTGATCGGCCGCTACGCCGACCGGCACGCCGAAAAGGCCGTCCGCCTGTACGGCGTTCTCGAGCTCGGCATCGCGCTCTTTGCGCTCGCCATGCCCTTTCTCTTCCGAGTCGTCGAGTCGGCCTATCTGCCGCTCGCCCCGGGCCTCGAAGACTCGCCCCGGGCGTTCTTCGGTGTGCAGTTTCTTCTCGTCGGCGCCGTCCTCGTCCTGCCGACCGCCATGATGGGAGGCACGCTGCCTCTCCTCTCGCGGGTCTTCGTCGAGCGGGACGAGGACGTCTCCCGCCGAATCGGCGCGCTCTACGCCGCCAACGTCCTGGGCGCAGGCTTCGGCGCGGCTTTTGCCAACTATTACCTGCTGCCATTCGTCGGCGTGAGGCAGACCGAGCTCGCCGCGGCGGGCGCCAACGCCGCGGCCGGCCTGATCGCGTTGATGATCGGCCGCCAGCTCTTGTCTGCCAGCTCGTCCGCCGAGGCTTCAGCGAAGGCGGATCCGACGGAGGAACCAGCCGCCGACGTGCCGGCCTCTCCGCCGAGTGCAAGACCGGCGATGCCCCCTCTCTCGCTCGAGGCCAAGACGCTTCTCGCGGGCACGGCTCTCTCCGGGTTCGCCGCCATGGCCTGCGAGGTGGCCTGGTCGCGCGTCCTGGCCCTCGTGCTCGGCAGCTCGGTCTACTCCTTCGGGATGATGGTTCTCGTCTTCCTGATTGGCCTAGCGATCGGCAGCGCGATCTTCGCCCGGCTGCGCCCGGGACCGCGGCGCTCGGCCGCTCTCTTTGCGGTCACGCAGGTCGCCGCGACGGTCGCGCTCGCCGTTGCCGTCCTGCTCGTGCCAAGGCTGCCGGCGCTTTTTCTGCGCGGGTTTCCCGTGGCGCAGGCATCCTTCAGACTGCTGCAGGCTTGGGACTTCCTGCTCGCGGCCCTCCTGCTACTGCCTTCGGCCATTCTGTTCGGCGTGGCCTTTCCGGCCGCGATCGCGGCAACGACCGCGTCGCTCTCGGCACTCGGTCTCGGCGTGGGCCGCGTGACGGCGGCCAACACGCTCGGCACGGTTGTGGGCGCCTTTGCGGCGGGCTTCCTGCTCATTCCCCAGGTCGGCCTGAAGACGACGCTCGCGGCGGCGGCCGCGGCGACGGCTGCCGCCGGGATCGCCGCGCTGCGACTCGGAGCGCCGGG